>Ga0255336_100332_pt1 | contig 85540 bp, 72 predicted proteins | sample MeOH1_35cm_T3_17_FD_189102 | JGI IMG/M metagenome (GOLD analysis project Ga0255336, IMG submission 189102) | Sandy soil microbial communities from University of British Columbia, Vancouver, Canada - MeOH1_35cm_T3_179 | ecosystem: Engineered > Artificial ecosystem > Sand microcosm > Unclassified ... | reverse complement strand
ATAATATTAGTAATATTAGTAATAACACTTTTGAAGAAGCCAACGCAGTCTCAATGGTAATAAAAGACTATCCAGACTTTCCTTCAAATCCATCTTATACTGTTTCAAAGAAGCTTCCTACTGGTGGAAAACAAGGTGCAACAACAAATGTTAAATTTACAACAAAAGTTGAGAAAGATCGAGAGGCTGCTTATGTAGTAACCCTTACAAAAGATTGGGACATTACGGTAAATGGGAAATATGTAAAGAGTTCTTGGAAATATTATGTCATTCCTAATAAAGCAGTCCTATTGGAAAGCATTGATAATGATAATCTTCCAAACCTGATAAAATAGCATAAAGCTTCTACTCAATATTCTTATCCTGTTCAGTTTAGATTAAGGAATGGTGTTCTGGCTGGTCACACCTTCTAACTAAAATACGAAGAAGCTCACTTTAAAAATTAAGTGGGCTTCTTCGTATTTATTAACTTGATAGACTTACTGGGTTGGACTGCTTAGTTAACGAAATTTCCTGCGTCCGTGTTTCCTGATTTTCCATCTGTTCTTTTTCTAAATTTTCTTGAGCAACGGACAACATCAGCTTAATCCGATTGAGCTGATTCACTTCGCTTGCTCCTGGATCGAAGTCAATCGGAGCAATATTGGAAAGCGGGTAGGAGCGTCTTAACTCCCGGATCATCCCCTTACCAGTAATATGGTTTGGCAAGCAGGCAAACGGCTGCAAGCAGACAATATTGTTTACCCCACTATTAATCAGTTCGACCATTTCCCCAGTTAGGAACCAGCCCTCTCCTGTTTGATGGGCGAGCGAGAGATGTTTTTCAGCACCCTTCGCAGTATGTCGAATCGTGTGTGGGGCACTGAAGCGTTTGCTCGCCTTTAAGGCTTTTTTCAGATCCCGGCGATAGTACTCTATGACCTCGATCGAGATATTCCCATTGACCATACTTTTAAAGCTGCCTGAAAGGAGTTGGTATTTAATCTGGTTATCAAAAGCACTATAAAGTAGGAAGTCCGTCAAATCGGGCATAACTGCTTCTGCCCCTTCTGCTTCGAGAAGTTCAATAATGTTATTATTGGCTGTCGGGTGGAACTTAACGAGGATTTCCCCGACCACTCCAACTTTCGGTTTGACCAATTGTTCATCAATGGGTAGGTTATCAAAATCCCGAACGATCCCGTAAATATTTTCGCGGATTTCTTGGCGATTGCCTTTAATCAGCGATGCTTGACATTTTTCCACCCAACGTTCATAAAGAGCATTCGCCGATCCCGCAACTTTTTCGTAAGGACGAACGTGATAAAGCACCCGCATCAATAAATCGCCATAAATCAGTCCGTGCATGAGATCGCTAAACATCGCCCCAGTGATTTCAAAGCCAGGGTTTTTCTCGATTCCTGAGGCACTTAGGGAAAGCACAGGAATATGCTCGAGCTTGGCATCTCGCAAAGCCTTCCGAATAAAGGCAATATAATTCGTGGCTCGGCAACCGCCGCCCGTCTGAGTGATAATCACGGAGGTATGATTCAAATCATACTTCCCTGAACGCAATGCTTCCATAAGCTGTCCGACAACGATAATCGCTGGATAACAGGCATCATTGTGAACCGTACGGAGACCTTCATCGACGGCAGCTTTATCCACCGAGGGAAGAATTTCCATCGTGTAGCCTGCCTTTTCAAAGCCCGTCTTTAAAAATTGGAAGTGAATTGGGGACATTTGGGGCGATAAAATAGTATGGGTCGTCTTCATCTCTTCGGTAAATACAACTCTCTCCGGTAAATCATAAAGTTTTTGAGGCATAAAGTTACGTTTATCGCGCTCGTTAATCGCTGCAATCAAAGAACGGATTCGAATACGAGCCGCTCCTAAATTATTGATTTCATCAATTTTCAAAAGCGTATAGATTTTACCATAACGTTCCAAAATCTCTTTGACTTGGTCACTGGTCACAGCATCGAGACCACACCCGAATGAGGTTAACTGGACAAGCTCAAGATCAGACTGTTGAGCGACATAACTTGTAGCAGAATAAAGACGTGAATGATACACCCATTGATCGACAACCCGGATTGGTCTCTCAACAGGCAATAAATGTCGGATCGAATCCTCAGAGAGAATTGCAAATCCATAGGCGCTGATCATCTCAGGAATCCCATGATTGATTTCCGGGTCAATATGATAGGGGCGTCCTGCCAGAACAATCCCTTTCATATGGTGCTGTCGAATATATTCAAGCGTCTTTTCACCCTGATCACGTACCTCTTGTTTATAGGCCGCTAACTCCTCATACCCTTTACGCATGGCCTCCACAAGTTCATGCTTGGGAATTCCCTCTGGGGCCAGCTCTTTAACAAGGCGTTTCGCCATCCGTTTTGGCATATCCAACGGCAAAAACGGATGGTAGAAGGTGATCTCGTTATGACGCAAAATATCCATATTCGCCCAAATCGTTTCTGGATAAGAAGTCACAACCGGACAGTTGTAGTGATTATTCGCTCCTGAGTCTTCTTCAATATTATAGGGGATGCTAGGATAAAAGATTTTGGTAATTCCTTTATTCACTAAATCGACAATATGGCCGTGAACGAGCTTGGCCGGGTAACATGCCGATTCTGAAGGAATTGTATCCATACCCTGTTCATAGATCTTTTTCGAGGTGCGGGTAGATAAAACGATGCGATAACCAAGCTCCGTGAAAAAAGTGTACCAGAAGGGATAATCCTCATATATATTAAGCACCCTAGGCATACCAATTACACCGCGTTTAGCTTCGCTTTCTTTTAACGGTTTATAGTTAAAAACGCGTTTATACTTAAATTCATAAAGATTTGGAATATCGTTATGACAAATCTCCTTGCCGGCACCCCGTTCACAGCGGTTGCCGGAGAAAAACTCACTTTCGCTCGAGAAATGCTTGACAGTTACCATGCAGTTATTTCCGCAGAGTCCACAACGTTTCATGGTTGTCTCTGTCGAGAAACTTTCAAGTTCTTCACCACGGAGAAGGCTAGATTCATATCCTTCCTCATAGCGTTCGCGCGCCACTAAGGCCGACCCGAAAGCCCCCATAATTCCCGCGATATCCGGGCGAACCACGTCCCGACCGAGGATCTTTTCAAAAGAGCGCAGAACCGCATCATTATAGAAGGTTCCACCTTGCACAACGACCTTTTCACCCAATTCTTCCGTACTCCGCAAACGAATGACTTTAAAAAGCGCATTCTTGATCACAGAGAGGGAAATTCCCGCGGAAATATCACCCACCTCGGCGCCGTCTTTTTGCGCTTGCTTCACTTTCGAGTTCATGAAGACAGTACAACGAGTCCCTAAATCAACTGGTTTTTTCGACCTTACGCCAAGCTGGGCAAACTCTTTCACCCCGACATTGAGGGAATTCGCGAAAGTCTCGATAAAGGAACCACAGCCGGAAGAGCAGGCTTCATTAAGGCTGATCGAATCAATGACCCCGTCTTTAATGACTAAGCTCTTCATATCTTGTCCACCAATATCAAGAACAAAATCCACGCCCGGTTGGAAAAAATCCGCAGCTTTGAAATGAGCAACCGTTTCGATTTCCCCGATATCCACTTTCAGTGCAGCTTTAATCAGATGCTCCCCATATCCGGTGACTGCCGAATTCACAATTTCCGTCTGCGAATTCTTCTTGGCAAAGAGTTCCTTGAGTGCTTCAATTGTCGACTCGAGAGGGCTACCCAGGTTGCTTCCATAATACGAATAGAGGAGACTTCCTCCCTCGCCAATTAAGGCGATTTTCGTTGTCGTTGACCCCGCATCAATTCCTAAATATGCCTTGCCCGCGTAGGTATCAAGATTTTCACGTTTTACTTTATACTTTTCATGGCGTGCTAAGAAAGCTAGATATTCTTCCTCATTGGCAAAGAGAGGGTCCATTGCCTCGCTATCCCCCTCCCTCATCTTACAAATGGCCGGAGTCCGCTCATACAAACATTCAAAAGAAATTGGTTCTTCACTGCGCGAGGAGATAGCGGCTCCGATTGCTACAAAGAACTGGGAATCATCGGGAAAAACGACATCTTGATCCGTGAGCTTCAAGGTCTCAATAAAGCGTTGACGAAGCTCCGACATAAAGTGTAACGGACCGCCGAGAAAAGCCACATGCCCATGGATTGGCCGGCCTTGTGCCAAACCACTGATTGTCTGATTGACAACGGCTTGAAGCACTGAAGCAGCGATATCTTCCTTCGCTGCCCCCTCATTGAGCAGGGGTTGAACATCTGTCTTCGCAAAAACCCCGCAACGAGAGGCAATCGGATATATATTCTGGTAGTTCTTAGCCAGCTCATTTAACCCTGCCGCATCGGTCTGCAAAAGAGTGGCCATTTGATCGATGAAAGCTCCGGTTCCACCAGCGCAGGTCCCATTCATCCGCTGCTCCATCGATTCCCCTAAAAACGTAATCTTCGCATCTTCTCCCCCGAGCTCAATCGCAGCATCAGTACTCGGAATTTGCGACTTGATCGCATTCGTACAGGCAATAACCTCTTGAATGAACGGAACTTTGAGTTTCTCAGAAATATTAAAGCCACCTGAGCCGGTAATCATTAAGGTTAACCCATGTCCTTGGATGGCCTGTTTTGCATCCTCGATCATCCCAATGACCGTATTCTTGATATTGGAAAAGTGCCTTAGGTACTTCTTATATACAATTTGATTATCATCACTAAGCACAACTATTTTCACAGTAGTCGAGCCTATATCTAATCCTACATTTAATACTTTCATTATTTCTCCTCCATTGTAGTCCTAGGTCCACCGGCCATTGGGCATTGGCTTTGGACAGACAGTTTTTTGGCATAATCGGCAATACATTTGTCGATCTCCGTTCCAGATAGCAATTGCTTGTTAACCAGACAGAACATAAACAAGCCAAAGTTATAAGCAAGAATATTCACAGCCCCTATTTCCACATCTGCTATAAAGTATCCTTTCTCCTTCATCTTGGACAAGTAATCCATTAACAGCCTTTTTAGCTCACTAGGAATTCTACATAATGGAGCATCGGATATTGATATGAAATCCTGATTACGTAATTGCAACATAATAATCTTCTGGTTCTTTCGCAAGTTTTCCTGGTAGCATTGACAAATTTTTATTAAATCTTTTTCGATATTTTCTTCCATCTGTTGCTCAAAGAGGGCTTTGAACTGCGGATTGACGATGTATGTTTCAAACATCGTCTCGAAAAGATTCCGTTTACAAGCAAAATGCCGAAAAAGCGTCATTTCACTAACCCCGGAATGAAGCGCAATTTCCTTGGTAGTTACGGCATCATACCCTTTTTGTGAAAAAAGCAATAAGGAGGCTTCTAGGATTTTCTGTTCCGTCGCAGAGATCATTTATTATTCCTCCCCGAAGCCGGTTTTTCTGCCTAAGGATGTTAGTATCTACTAACATCCTTAGTTTATCATTTCCTTTTCAATCTGTAAACAGCCTCCATTTTTCCCCTTCAACTCCTCCCTTATTTTACTTAAATATTAACTTTCGCATTGTGATCTAAATCAAAAAAAGGTAAAAAAATAGAAGGCTCTGAATTCCAAGCCTTCTATCCTATTGAATTTGAAGTTAAGTTTCCTTTATCGTTGATCGTTCTTCCTATTTCGTTTTATTCGAGGATAACATCGAGCTGCATACCGTTTTTCAAACCAAAAGCATTTCCCTCATCAGTATCAACATGCATATCTAAGGCATAGTTTGGGCTGACACGAATAAGTACCCGTTCAAAAACTCCAGCTCGCGGTCCGTCAACAGCCACTTTGACATGATCTCCATCTTTTAGGTTATACTTTTTAGCATCCTCAGGAGTCATATGAATGTGGCGAGCTGCGATTACGGTCCCATGCTCTAATTGAATTTTTCCTTTTGGTCCGACAACTTCGAGTCCCGGAGTTCCCCTAAGATCTCCCGAATCCCGAACCGGAGGTTTAACTCCCAGCTTGAACGTATCTGTCGCTGCTAACTCAATTTGAGTTGCTTTACGAACGGGTCCAAGAATGCGTACGCCTTCCATTGAACCTTTCGGACCGACAAGCGTTACCTGCTCCGCGGTAGCAAATTGACCAGGTTGGCTCAAATCTTTAGTTGGGGTAAGCTTATAACCTGCCCCAAACAAGGTCTCAAGATCTTCCGGTGATAAGTGAATGTGACGATTCGATATTCCTACATTTACTTTAAAAGTTTCCATTTTCAATCTAACCTCCCGTGATAGTATGCCACAAATCTATGGTTCGTAGCGCTTTCATCATTATACTCCTTTTTTCGTCAAAATGTCTTCTTAGTTCGTTTTTTAGAGCGGTTTACAGATAATTTCATGAACCTTCGTTTTGAAAAAGTAATTGGAATGCTGTGGGGTCAGGACAATAGCGCTATCTGCACCATGCCCTGTTCCCGCTATGGCAATCACCTTTTCGCCAAATTCAATCAAGCCCGCATCGAGGGCCATAACTGAGCACTCAATTCCGACTTTAATTCCCTGTCCAAAAAGCCTTAACGCATGGGCCACGATTTCCCCCGGGTAAAGTCCGCCATTTTGGATCCTTAATGCACGATCAATCCCCGCAAAAAGGTGGGTCGTTGTCAACACTTTTACCCCGCTGTCCTCTAAACCTTTTCGGCGTTCTTTCTCCATTTCATCAACACCTGGTCCTGCAAAGCCGACATGATGAGTCACGCAAACGACCTGTACGCCTTGATTCAAGAAGAGTTCAGCTGTAGCCCCAGAGTTCGAAGCAACAATGAGCGTGGAAATACCTAGCTCCTGCGCTCGCTTCAACACTAACCGTATTACCTCCGGAGTATTCTCTGGACCCGGCTCTTCAAAATACTTTACCTCCATATTCATTTTTCTCCTTTGCTCTACTTTCCAGTATTTTTCCCTAATTAAAGACTTTCCATCTGCCAAATAACCTCTCCATCAACGAGGGCAGGAACAATAGGAAGAATATTCGCTGTCGAACAATAGACAACATCTTTCTCAAAACCCAATTCGAGAAGACGGTGCCCATGATCGGATTGCTCGATCGTCTCGAGAAGGTTAAGCTTAGAAATCTGATAAATCATTCGTGCCGCTTCCCCCAAATCATTCAATTGAATATCTTGGCCTAGCGCATCAATGAGCATACCTGCACATAACGTATCAGGTAAATCAAATCGATCCTCTGTTCCGGCACAAAAAATTACGATACCTTCTAGCGAAATCCGTTGTTTAAGATGATGGATCGCCCGTACGATGCTTTCAAGATTAAGAAAGGAAGCCATCCAAACCGCCTTAGCCTCAGCAGCCGCACGAATCGCCCGTGTTCCATTGGTGGTCGTCATGATCACCCTTTTTCCGCCCACCTTTTCTGGGGCATAATCAAAGGGCGAGTTCCCCAAATCAAAGCCCTCGATCCGCATGGACCGACGTTCTCCACCGAGGAGTACACCCGGAATTTCCAAACGCCTTTCAAACGCTTCCTCCGGAGTCAAAACCGGGAGAATGGCTTGACAACCATTGGCTAGGGCCGTAACCATGGTACTAGTGGCCCTTAAAACATCGATGACGATGACAAGCTTGTCTTCCAAATAAGGAAGGACAGGTGTTCCTGCACTAGGTAGTACTTCAATTCTCATATAGGGTCACCTCCTTCGGTAAGTATACGTATAGGTTCAACTGTAGGATTTCTCTCATACAATCTTAATTCCTGCTAATTTTAGTCTAACTTCTCTATCTTTTTTTAGTCCACTCTGAAGACTGGTATTTTTGAACAAGTCCGGGAACCAGAACTTGTTCAGCCGACTTTAACTTCGAAGGAAGAAACTCGATCTTCATCACTTCTTGAAAACCGATACAAATCTCCCGTTCCAATTCCTCCCGACTAACAGGATTAAGCCAGACTTCATCGAGTGCACAGGCTTTTTGCATAAAACCAGTTAAAAAGCGTTGCCGTACTTCCGGTTTCGAGAACTTCAAAAGTCTGAATAATAGCTCAGCATCAAAATGTAAGGGGATTGACCCATGCTGTAAAAGCATTCCATCCTTACGAACTTGGGCACTACCTACTAACTTCATACCATCCACCACAAGCTCGTACCAAGACGGCGCATCAAAACAGGCGGCAGAACTCTCTTTACCCACACCAGAATGGGCGACCATCTCCGCTGAGATCCCTAAGGCTTGAAACCCTTTAAGCAAAGCCTGGCTTATTTTTAGATAAGATTCAATAATTGTTCCATTGACTTGGTCATCCTCTTCTGGCGCAACGACACTATAGGTTAATTCATACTGATGGAGAACCGCTCTGCCTCCGGTCGGGCGGCGAACCACATCGACACCCGCTTTGACGCATTCTTCTTCAACGACTTCCTTAGCATAACTTTGAGCATAACCTAGGGAGAGGGTCGCGGGTTTCCAGCCATAAAATCTTAAAACCGGTTGGGGATTCGTTTCACAAGGCATGTTCAGCATAATTGCCTCATCAAGTGCCATATTCTCTGCTCCGGTATGGATAGAAAAAGGAATATATCTCCAAGTTTTCATTTCTTTACTCCTCATCCAGTCTAGCAGTTTAGAACTTCACCACTATCGTAAGTCGCCATTATTCAGGTAATTCTTGGAGATTCCGCGTAAGCTCCTGCCATGCTTTGTCGATTTCCCCTGCCAGGAGAGGACGAGGATAATTATAGAGCTCTTCCCCCGGAGTTTCATTAAAGTAGGGACGGTTACAATCCGGGCACCCTGAGGTACGGAAAGCCTCACCCGTTTGGAGCGCGTTCTTAAGCTGTTCAAGAGCTAACCCGTAACTCACCACTTTCCCTTCCGCGTAGCGAAAGTTCTCTGCCTGGGCTAATCCTTTCCGAACAAGATAATACCCTGCCTGAATCCTGCGATAATGCTCCATCTTCGGTTGGGGCACTTTTTCTAAGCGGGTCCCTTTCACTGGCGTAAACGCAAAAAGAGCTACAATGATTCCCCGATCCTGCAAATCCTGAATTCGTGTGAGCATCTCTTCCTCGGTTTCCCCCAACCCCACAATTAAATGGGTTGCTAGATGTCCTGGGTAATGTGCTGCTGCTTCCGTTAATAAGAGATACCGTGAATCCCAGGAGCCGTCTTTCATTTGGGCAAAGATTTCGGGTGTTGCCGCGTCAAGGGCAATACTTACATGTTCCGCTCCTAAGTGAATCAGTTCCCCGATTTCCTCGATGCTCCTCGGGCCAGCCGAAACACAAACGGGTAGCTCGGGACGTGAAGTCTTCACTTGACTGACCCATTTCTTTACCTCCTGCAAGGCCTCCTTGTCTTGGACAACCTGAAAACAAAGACGATGAAAATCTGCTTCTTCTGCCGCTAAACCCTTTAGGCTAGCGGAGAATTCCTCGTCTTGATAGTCAGGCCAACTCACACGGGATAAGAGGTCTGCCCTAGCACCACTTTCCCGAGCTTGAGCACAAAAAGCACAATTGAACTTGCAACGTTCGCCCAGCAGCAGATAAGCAGTGGTCGGCAGGGCATCTACTTTCACTTTTCTGAGTCCCAATACTTTTGCAGTACCTAACGAGCACCGAATCATAATGCGCAACACTCCTCTCCGCGTACGACGCTCAAACCTCTCTCAACTGCCAAACGTCGAGCATCCGGGGTAGGTAACACAATTCGATTGAGTCCTAAGGCTACCCCTGCCTCATCAAGTTTTTTCCGGTACTGACCTTTTGGACGCATACAGCCCAAACTCAGAGAAATGTCTGGAAACCGCAAGCGCGCCTGGGCCAAAAAACGAATGACTGATTCAAGCTCTGGCGGTTGTCGGTCTGCATAGCGTGTTCCCGGAGTCGGAATAAACACCAGAAATACCAATCCGTCAAGTCCTAACTCCTCTAGTAAGTCCAGTGCTTTCGCTTCGCCTCCCCATTCTCCGCCCCGCAGACCTAAAGTGAGGTGGGGCATGACTTGGACCTGTTTTTTTAAGTTCTGATAAACGTGAATATAATCCACTAAAGAACGCTTTAACCTATATACTTCCTCAATCGTTTCCTGATCCCCTACAAAATCAAAGGATACCACATCCGCTAATCCTTTGAGCAACGGAATTTCTTCGTCATCGAGTAATCCAACGTGAAAATTGAGATGGCGTGACTTTTTAAGCTCGTGAAGAAGATCGAGATGAGCCGTGAACGGAACCTTCCCCTCAGAAGTACACCCGCCACTGATCAGAGCCGAACGATAGGAGGATCCATCCTCTTCTTCCCGCGGGACTTTAACATCTGCTAAGTCGGTCATTCCTTTTAAATAATGCTGCCCACAGTGGGCACAATTTAATTCGCAGGAGGTACCCGTTAAACTAATACTTTCTGTCGCAACTGGATAATCGAAGCCGATAACATCTGGAAAGTGATTTTTTCGAGTTTCCCAACCCTCATTTATCCATTGTTTCGTCTCAGCTGAAAATTCTTCCATTACCGTTCTCCTCCTTAACCTTTCCTCATTCCCTTCGGGGATAGTAGGTAAAAGGCCGCCTTTCTGGCGACCTTTGTGGGTATTTATAAGTTTACGCTTTACGCCAACGAAGATCGGGATGACGGGCTGCGGCGGTTTCATCTAAGCGTGTGACCAGTGTATTGTGGGGTGCATTTTTCACGCGATCTGGATCCGTTTTAGCCTCTTCCGCGATCTGAATCAAAGACTCGGCGAATTTCTCTAAGGTTTCCATGCTCTCAGTCTCCGTCGGTTCAATCATCATCGCTTCTTCCACGATGAGGGGGAAGTAGATCGTCGGCGGATGATATCCATAATCCAACAATCGTTTGGCGATGTCGAGCGTATGAATGCCATAAGGTTTGAGGTATTTCGGAGTGATAATAAATTCGTGCATACATACCCGATCATAAGCCACGTAATAATGTTCCTTCAGGATGCTCATTAAGAAATTCGCATTTAAAACGGCATTTTCGGAGGCTTCTTTTAAGCCCTCGCCACCCAAAGCCCGAATATAGGCATAGGCTCTCACGAGAACACCGAAGTTAGACATGAAGGATCGAACTCTCCCGATGGAAAGCGGGCGATCAAAATCAAGCGTGTAGCTGCCATCTTCTTTTTTCTCAACGAGAGGCTTGGGCAGATAGGGCTTCAAGAACTCTTTAACCCCAACAGGTCCTGCTCCCGGTCCACCTCCACCATGAGGTGTCGAGAAGGTTTTATGCAGGTTAGTGTGCATGACATCAAAGCCCATATCCCCAGGTCGCGCCAACCCCATAATCGCATTGGCATTCGCTCCATCATAATAGAGCAACCCGCCTACGTCATGAACAATCTTGGCAATTTCCAGGATATTTTCATCAAAGAGCCCTAACGTATTCGGATTCGTGAGCATTAAAGCGGCGATTTCGTCATTGGCCACAGCGCGCAGGGCTTCAATATCAACCCCACCCCGTTCATTCGAAGGAACCTGAACAATTTCAAATCCAGCCATGACTGCCGTCGCAGGATTCGTCCCATGAGCGGAATCAGGAACGATGACTTTCGTTCGTTTCGTATCCTGACGATGGGCATGATAGGCCTTTACAATTAGGATCCCCGTCATCTCTCCATGCGCTCCGGCAGCGGGTTGCAGCGTGAAAGCATCCATCCCCGTAATCTGACCCAGATCTTCCTGGAGTTCATACATCAGTTGTAAGGAGCCTTGAGTCAACTCTTCGGGCTGATACGGATGAAGCATCGTAAAACCAGGTAAGCGGGCCAGCATTTCATTAACCTTGGGATTATACTTCATCGTGCAGGAACCCAAAGGATAGAAGCCGGTATCCACCCCATGGTTAAAAGTGGATAACCGGGTAAAATGGCGAACCACATCTACTTCGGAGACTTCCGGCAATTCCGGCTCTTGTTCCCGTAAGAAATCTGCAGGAAGGAGAGCGTCGCTAGCGACCTCCGGGACATCACAGGCAGGCAAGCTGACTCCAGTCCGTCCTTCGCGGCTTTGTTCAAAAATTAACGGTTCCAATTCTTTCATTTCACTTCCCCCAGTCTGGCCACAAGATGATCAATATCTACTTTACTCTTGGTCTCGGTCACACAAAAGAGGAGATGATGATCCAACTCTGGGTAGAAGCGAGAGAGATCAAGTCCACCAATAATCTTGTCGTTGAGCAGCTCCTTATTAATTTTAGCTGGACTCACTTCCGTCTTGATCACGAACTCATGGAAAAAGGGTTGAGCATAAGCTAACCGCATTCCAGGAAGTTTGGCAATTTCCTGAGCCGCGTAATGCGCTTTTTGTAAATTTAAATTGGCCATATCTTTAAGTCCTTTTTTGCCGAGACCCGCCAAATGAATTGTAAAAGCTAAGGCACAGAGCGCTTCATTGGAACAAATATTCGAGGTTGCTTTTTCCCGACGAATATGCTGTTCACGCGCCTGTAGGGTAAGAACATACCCCTTCTTGCCATTTTTATCGGTTGTCGCCCCGACAATTCGACCAGGCATCCGGCGAACATACTTATCCCGGGTCGCTAAGAAGCCCAGATAGGGCCCTCCGTAATTGAGAGGATTACCAAAAGGTTGTCCTTCCCCAACGACGATATCCGCTCCTAGTTCACCCGGGGATTTTAATAACCCTAATGAGACTGGATTGACTGACATGATGAATAAGGCGCCTTGGTCATGGGCGAGTTTAGCGATTTGCTCTGCCTGCTCAATGCCTCCAAAGAAATTTGGACTTTGAAGAAGAACCCCCGCGACGTCTTTCCCCAAGTGTTGTTCAAGAGCGTCAAGATCCACTACTCCGTCTTTAGCGGGAACTTCAACCATCTCAACGCCCCGTGGAGGTAAGTAAGTTTGAAGCACTTCCCGGTATTCCGGATGAATTGTGGTTGGAACTAAAACGGTTTTGCGGCGGGTAGCATCACAGCTCATAAGTGATGCCTCAGCCAAGGCGGAAGCGCCATCATACATTGAAGCATTCGCCGTATCCATACCCGTCAGTTCGCAAATCAGGGTCTGAAATTCATAAATTGCCATTAAGGTTCCTTGGCTGATTTCCGGTTGGTAGGGCGTATACGCCGTATAAAATTCCGAGCGCAGGAGAAGTTGATCCACATAACTGGGAATATAATGTTCATACGCGCCTGCTCCCAAATAAGAGGTATACTCCTCTAAATTCCCATTGCGTTGAGCGATACCTTTAACTAGCTTCACCAGATCTTGTTCAGCCAATCCCCCGGGAACGTTTAGACTCGTTTTAAGCCGAACAGTTTCCGGGATATCTTTAAACAGATCATCGATGGACTGTACCCCAATCCTAGCTAACAGCTGATCCCGCTGGCTCACCGTGTTCGGCACGTAATTCATTTTAGTGGGCCTCCTCCTCAATAAATGATTCATATTCAGTAACTGATAACAAATCCTCAAGAGCTTTCAAGTCATCGGCTTCTACCTTTACGAGCCACCCTTCACCATAGGGATCACTGTTTAACGTATCAGGTGCATCAATAACGATCTGATTGAATTCAACGACTTTTCCGCTCACCGCTGCAACGATATCGGAAACTGCTTTAACCGACTCAACCGTGCCATACGCATCACCTGCACTCACTGTTGCTCCTTCTTCAGGAAGCTCGACAAATACGACATCCCCTAAACTCTCTTGTGCATGCTCAGTAATTCCGAAGGTGACAATGTTTCCTTCAACTTTCGCCCACTCGTGGGTTTTAGTATACTTAAGATCTGTTGGATTCATGATTTATTCCTCCCTATTTTAATCTAATTTAATGATAAAAAGGTCTGGGTCGTGTAGCTTCTTGCCCATCCGCTCACTTAGCGCTCCAGGGCTGGCACACTTGCTTTCGTAGCAGCTTCGCCAAACCTCAGGGTAATACCTGAAGTGCGTCGCTCCTGTGCGTCCGTGCACCCGCGACATCAGTCCATCCATGGACAAGTCAAGTGGCTACGCTACGCTACGAAAGCCTCGTGCGCCTTAGCGCCCCTACGCGAAAGCGTTCACTTCTGTGCAAAAAGCTACGCTTTTGGGTCTTTTTAGTTATTCTTAGAAGCTTTTTCAGGGTAGCATCGAAATTAGCGGGCTCTTTTATAAAATGGCGTAGGAATGATTTGAGCCTTAACCGCTTTGCCACGAATGATTACATCTAAGGTCGAACCCATCTCCGCTAAATCCGCGCGGATCAAGCCTAGCGCTATATTTTTGTTCAAAGTCGGAGAGAAAGAACCCGAGGTGATGAAGCCTACTTCTTCCCCGTCTTTTTGAAGTGGATAATGCGAACGAGCAATCCCGCGTTCGATCATTTCTAAGCCCACGATCTTGCGGGGGACTCCGCTTTTCTGCTGAGCTTCAAGTGCTCCCTTGCCTACGAATTTCTCTTTACCAAGCTTAACAAAAAAGCCAATTCCTGCTTCCAAAGGAGAGATCTCCGGGCCCAGTTCGTTACCGTAAAGCGGCAAACGGGCTTCGAAACGCAAGGTGTCTCGAGCTCCAAGTCCAATGGGCTGAACTCCTTCGGGGGCACCCACTTCAAGAATCTTTCGCCAAAGTTCGGGAGCTTTATCTGGGGCCAAATAGACCTCAAAACCATCTTCCCCTGTATAACCCGTACGGGAGATAAGACAGGATGCTCCACTTACTTCTCCGTGCTTAAACCAATAGTATTTGATTTCTGAGAGATCGGTAGAGGTTAACCTTTGCAGAATCTTCTCAGCGAAGGGGCCTTGTAAAGCGAGTTGGGCAACTTGACTTGAGATATTGTCCAACTGAACCTCATACCCTTTTGTTTGCTCAAGCATCCAATTATAGTCTTTATCCGTATTCGAAGCATTGACAACGATGTAAAAATGTTCAGTACTATAACGGTAGACTAAGAGATCATCAACAATTCCGCCGTTCGGATAACACATGGGAGAATAAAGAATCTGCCCATCCTGAATTTTGGTGACATCATTGGTAATCAAGTTCTGCACGAAGGGAAGCGCCTCTTTCCCGTTTACATCGACTTCTCCCATATGAGAAACATCGAAAAGGCCAGCCTTTGTCCTGACCGTGTTATGTTCTTCAATCACTCCGGTATACTGAACTGGCATTTCCCAGCCCCCGAAATCGATAAGCTTGGCTTTGGCCGCGTGATGCTCCTCATAAAGAGGAGTACGTTTGAGTTCCGCCACTTAAAAACACCTCCTTAAGATTTGAGTATTACCAAATTCCAGGCTTTCATGAGAAGAATTTAGCGAGAAAACGATTCCTCTGTTTCCCTTAAAAACATAAAAAAACAGAGAATAACGCGTCGCGTTACCTCTGTCCTTTAACCTGAGAGATTCGCCTTTCGGCTTCCCCTTTGGTGTTCTCGTTCGAGAAACTCTCCAGAGCTCCGTCTTTCAGTAGTACTTTTGCCTGAGAGTTTCCCTTCCTAAATGAGCGACATCAAGAAGTTTGCTCCTTCGGCGTCCGGGCTTACCGGATCTCTCCCACTGAAATCATTCGGTGCTTATGTAATTTTCACTATCCATTACATTATACGCAGGCGAATGTTATTCGTCTACACCTAAAAAAAATTTATTTTGAGAATTCAGCATATTTCTATTACATTTTTAGAGCAAGGGTATTTAACTCCTCCCCAACCCGTTGAACCCCCTCAATCATCTTGGTAATATCCTGTGTAGCCTTCGCCTGTTCTTCAGTAATCACTTTGTTTTGCATTACTCCTTGAGTAATCCGCTCAATAATCTCCTGAAACTGATTTAAAATCGTCCCGATTTCATTGGCAGAGCGGTTACTTTCCTCAGCCAGTTTCCGGACTTCTCCAGCAACAACCGAAAACCCTCTCCCCTGCTCGCCTGCACGTGCAGCTTCGATAGCTGCGTTTAAGCCGAGTAGATTCGTTTGCGTGGAAACTCGACGAATAAATTCCAAAATATTGCCTGTCGCTTTCACTTGTTCTTTGCCCTCATACGCTATCTCGGACACAGTTTGACTGATTCCTGCAACTTCTTGAGCTGATGCTGCCATTTCCTGAATCGCCCCTGCTGCTTGTTCAATCGCTTGGCGTAATTCGTCAACCTGTTTCCGTATCACATCTTTTAACTCCTCGTCTTTTAACAAGGAAATGACCATACCTACAGCGATACGAGCAACTGGGGTAACTACTTCAATTGGTCCGGAGATCCCAAAGCTTCCTAGCTTTGTTCCTTCCCGATCGATAGCTATATTAAATCCTTCCCGTTGTGATCCCCCAGAACGCTCTTCCTCCTCTTTCGTAACAGCAATTTCGCGAATCGAAGTCGTCATAATCCTTTGGCTACCTTGATGTACACGACCGATTCGCGACCCTGCAGAATCAGCGATTATTTTTCCTGTCTGGTCACAAACAATGCCATGAAAACCACTTTCCGAATGAATCAATTGCACAATTTTATCGGCGATTTGCTGAGTGAGAACCATCTACTCCACTTCCCTCAAAATATTTAATACAATCTAGTTGATATACCTGATTCGCTTTTCTAAATAATACAGATCTTTTCTAATTTAACTATCTTTTCTATTTTAACTATTTTCATAAATATTGTCTAGAAAAATATCATCAAATGTCGTAAAGAGGAGTTTTAACTCCTTTTAAAGTTTTTAATAATCAGTAAAAGAAAAGTCATAAGGGCAATGATGATTACCCTTATGACTTTTGGCAAAATTCATTATTTGTTTTGCCTAATACTACTCTAATTCTTTAACTACCGAGGCGCACCGTGGGCAGAGCGTGGGATGAACCTCATCCTTCCCTACTTCGGGATGATACATCCAGCAGCGTTCACACTTTTCACCTGTTGCTGAACTCACCGTAAGACTTAGACCTTCGATATCTTCAGCTAGCGCAGCATTTTCAGGTTTTTCTTCCTCTGGTTGATGGAGCTCAACAGCGGAAACTATGAAGATCTCAGCAAGATTAGGAACCTCTTGTAAGAATTCATAGAGGTCGGCCGGAGTGTAGATATCAACCTGGGCAGTGAGCGGATGATTGATAAGCTTATCTTGGCGGGCTTTCTCCAAAGCCTTGGTAACCTCAGCCCGTATGGCTAAGATTCTATCCCATTTAGCCTCAAGTTTCTCGTCCATCCATTCCGGCTTCACTTTTGGCATTTCTTCGATTTGGATGTTGGACCCTTCGCCGACACCTGGAACATAGGGCCAGATCTCATCTGCCGTAAAGGTGAGTACTGGAGCGATTAAGCGCACCAAGGCATCCAAGGTTTGGTAGAGTACCGTTTGCGCAGAACGGCGCAGCACGGAGCTTCTCCCTTCGACATAGAGGCGATCTTTGGCAATATCCAGATAGATCGCACTCAGCTCAATGGTACAAAAGTTATGCACTGTATGATAAACCCAATGGAACTCGTATTTTTCATAACCCTCAAGTACGCGGTCGATGACTTTTCCTAGTTGCAGGAGTGCCCAGCGATCAATTTCTGGAAGCTCCGTATAGGGAACTTGATCTTTTGCCGGGTCAAAGTCCTTCAGGTTACTTAACAAGAAGCGTAAGGTATTCCGGATTTTTCGATAGGCTTCCGTCATCTGCTTCATAATCCGCGGGGAAGCTGCCACATCGTTTTTATAATCAGCGGAAGCGACCCAGAGTCTTAAGATATCTGCGCCCATTTGGTTCATCACTTGGATCGGATCGACCCCGTTACCCAGCGACTTCGACTGTTTTCGGCCTTGCTCATCCACGAGGAAGCCGTGCGTAAGCACTGCCTTGTAGGGAGCTTTACCGAAAGCGGCGACAGCCGTAGACAGCGAAGAGTTAAACCAACCCCGATGCTGGTCAGAACCTTCAAGATAGAGATCTGCCGGCCAGGTGAGTTCTTCCCGTTGTTTGAGTACTCCAGCATGACTTGTTCCGGAATCAAACCAGACATCCATAATATCCGTTTCCTTACGGAACGTCTGACCACCACAAGGGCAGGTCGTTCCCTCCGGTAAAAGCTCTTCAGCAGTATGGACGAACCAGGCGTCAGACCCCTCCTGACGGAAGATCTCCTGGAGTTTACTGATCGTTTCATCCGTAACGAGTGCTTTTCCGCAATCCTCGCAGTAGAAGATCGGGATCGGTACACCCCAGGTCCTTTGGCGGGAAATACACCAATCTCCCCGATCTCTAACCATGTTATAAATCCGGTCTTTCCCCCAAGTAGGGATCCATTGCACTTGCTCAATCTGTTCTAAGGCCTCTTTCCGAAAGCCATCGATTGAAGCAAACCATTGCTCGGTTGCTCGGAAAATGATCGGGTTCTTGCAGCGCCAACAGTGAGGATAACTATGCGTAATCTTTTCTTCAAGCACCAAGGCATGAGCATTTTTCAGATCCTCAATAATGATCGGGTTGGCTTTATCGACTTTGAGTCCGACATAAGGTCCGCCTTCTTCGGTAAACTTTCCTTGATGATCAACCGGGCAAATAACCGGTAAACCATATTTTTTCCCGACGATGAAGTCGTCTTCCCCATGGCCAGGAGCCGTGTGGACAAAGCCGGTTCCCTGTTCCAGGGTGACATGCTCACCCAGAATCAGCGGGGATTCCCTTTCCATAAGCGGATGTTGACATTTTACGAATTCCAAATCCTTGCCCATAAACGTTTTTTCAATGGGTAATTCCAAATTCCAAAGCGTACGAAGTTGGTCGAGGAGTCCCTCAGCAACGAGCCAGTGTTCTTCACCGACTTTGACTAGAGCATAGGTGAATTTCGGATGTAAACTGATCGCTACATTTGCTGGGATGGTCCAGGGAGTCGTGGTCCAAATCACAACGAAGGTTTTTTCTTCGTTAAGAACCCCTTTACCCTCTTTAACTGCAAATTTGATATAGATCGCTGAAGAGGTTCGATCCGCATATTCAATTTCTGCTTCTGCTAATGCCGTCTCGCAGGAAGGACACCAATACACGGGTTTTAGTCCCTTATAGATATACCCTTTTTTCGCCATTTCACCAAAGACACCGATCTGTTCCGCTTCATACTCTTTGTGGAAGGTTAGATAAGGATGTTCCCAGTCGCCACGCACACCTAAACGCTTAAAACCCTCGCGCTGGATGCCAATATACTTTTTCGCGTACTCCTTACAACGTGAGCGGAATTCCAGGGTGGAAACGGCATGCCGATTCAGTCCCAGTTTCTTAATCACCTGCTGCTCAATGGGTAGTCCATGCGTATCCCATCCGGGGACATAGGGAGCATCATACCCCATCATCGTCTTATACTTTACGATCATATCTTTGAGCACCTTATTTAAGGCATGCCCGAGATGAATATCGCCATTCGCATAAGGTGGTCCATCATGGAGGACAAACTTTGGATGACCGACTCGGGCTTTTTGAACTTGCTCATAGAGATTATTTTCTTCCCATTTTTTTAAGATCTCCGGTTCGCGTTGGGGTAGGTTACCCCGCATCGGGAAATCCGTTTCCGGTAGGTTTAAGGTATCGCGGTAATCCATAAAACCATTTCCTCCTAATAATCTTGTTGTTCGTAGTATTAACCAAAATAAAAAATCCCTGTCCTCAAAAAAGGGACGGGATATTCTCGCGGTGCCACCCTTGGTGCTAAATCTAGCCACTCGGAACCCTTTAACGGGGGTGATCCGGAGAAGCTTACTCTTGCGTTCAGCTTCTCACTCCAAGGTGATTTCCTTGTCTTACCTCACGGGCTTGCACCATTTCCCGCTCGCTGAAGAGGATATATCAAAGACTGTCCTTGTCCACATTTTTTCAGATAAAGCAAATACTAAGCTAAAACTTTACGGGTCAAACTCACTAATTTTGCTGTCGCTCCAGATTCGACTGGGTCCACCACAAATAAACAGAGATACGGAATTTTTCTTTTCTTCCAGGTCTGAACCAACTCATAAAGTCCTTCTTTAACCAGAGTAACTTGATGAGCATCAGGTTCTGTGGATAAGCCGACGACTACTCCCCGTTGCTCCATTTCATCAAGCGCTTGGAACGCATGATCGAGCAAGTCATCACTCCCCGCCATGAGAATATCTCCGGCACGGAAGGGGCCAGCTTCAGTCGATCCGAGATAAAAGACTTGAATCTCCTCTGGATATGATAGTAAGTCACCGAGGGTTGAAACAAGTTCCACATCGCTACGACCCACTTTCCCAGTAGGGTGAGCCATGTCTTGACTATGTAGACCTAACCCCTGAACCAGAAAATCGGAAGCCAGTTCCGTGTACAATATGCTTTTCATAACCAGCCATCCTTCTACAAAAACTATTACTGAAACGATATCATCTATTTTACCACGATTCTTACCGATTCCGCAAGATTTAAACCCTCGACGATACGCTAAAGAAAACCCGGCTTGCGCCGAGCTTTGCGCTATAGAGAACTTGGTCAGCGCCAAAGCGGTGGCCTTAGTCGCCTTATCCTGCCGAACTTAACCGCATTCATCGTAGGAAAGCGAAACCGCTGGTTGCACTTATGCTATCTGCCGGAAATTTATACTTTCTGTTAGTATAAAGAAAACTTGGCTTGCGCCAAGCCTCTGGCGTAGGCGGAAGCCTTAGTTGCACTTATGCTATCTGCCGGAAATTTATACTTTCTGTTAGTATTAGAAAACCTCAGGAGACCTCAGCAGAAATTTCATAACCCTTATTAAAGGCATCCGCAAGGTCAAGCTGTGCACGCAGGAAGGACTTTAATTGCGTCCGGATCAGTTCTCGTCTTTTGCGAAGTTCCTCAATTTCCTCGTTCACCTCATCAACCTTTTTCTGAGCCTCGAAGAGGCGCTGAGACTTTTCTTGTTCTGTCGTTTTAAGCATAAGCTCAGCTTCATGCCGTGCCGACTGCTTCACTTCCTCGGCAGTCTGTTGAGCAAGCACCATCGTCTGTTGCAACGTTCCTTCAAGCTGCTTATATTGATTCAGTTCTTGCTCAAAATGCTTAACCTTTTCTCGGAGCTCAAAATTTTCAGTGTAAAGAACTTCAAACTCTTTACTAACTGAATCCAGAAATTTTTCCACTTCTTCTGTTTGATAACCACGAACCCCTTTACGAAACTCTTTATTTCGGATGTCATTTGGAGTCATCGGCATTGCCCATTCCCCTCTCTAACGCTTCTGTGTCCTATAAATAATAATAGTCCAGGCAATTCTTCCTTTCCGAGTCTCGCTATCATCTAAAAGACGTAAGCGGCCTTGCCCTCGGCAGGAAATTATATCCCCAGACTTTACTTCCAAATCGGCCCTGCTGATCATTAGATCATTCCGTTTAACTTTTCCTTGATTAATCCATTCCTGAACGACTCCTCGAGCCGCTTTAAAGCTCGAAGCAACGATAGCATCAATCCGGGAAGAAGCAACCGTAATCCGTAGTTCTTCCCCAGGATCTTCACTAAGGTGGAGCTCTCCGTGAACACGTTCGACGCGAATATTGGCCCGTCCAGCCTTTCTCCACTCTTGGAGTAAATAATCAGCGATTTCTGAAACGACGGCAACAATCATCCCCTGAATTTCTGGATGGATATCCCCAATCAGCTCCCTTTTTAAACCGAGCCCCATCAGCGATCCCAAAATTTGTCGGTGTTCTAAGTCGACATGGGGATCCAAAGAAACCACCGTTAGAAGAGCGATTCCTTCTCGTACCTGTTCAAAATCGTCAGAATTCTTACTAAGGAAATAACACACTCTTTCCGAGTCTGGAAATCCTCCCTGGATCTGATAACTCAAAGATTCTTTTTGGAGAACCCCCTCAAACCATTGCGCTAAACCTAATCCCAAGAAAGGAGTCCTTAGGGGAAGCTGTTCTTCAAGTACTGCATCAGCAAGATCTAAGAGATGTGCCGCTTCGAGACGCATCTCTTTATCCTGCCAGAATCCTAAAACACACCGATCGATCCAGTGTTTCATAAACCTAACCTAAGCAAAGTGTTAAGGATCATGGGTAAAACCAACAATCGTATGAGATAAAGTGCAAAATAAGCTAAAATCGGTGAAATATCAATTCCAAATCCCCTTCCACCAATTTGAAACCGTTGAAAAGGTCTCAGTAGAGGCTCAGTAATATCATTGAGAAGACGACCGAACCGAGAATTCGACAACTGGGGAACCCATGACATTAGAGCCTGAAGGACAATCGCATATCCTAGGAGCATCAAAACTGCATCTATGACTTGATAAATAAAAGTGAGGATAGATATCACACTCCTTATTTGCTAGTTAATGACCAGGAAAATCCTTTTTCTTTGCTATCTTCACGTGACTCCCCGGAAATATCCACATTATTGGGAACGAAGAGAAAGATTCCTTGACCTACTTTTTGCATATTTCCACCCAGTGCATAGGTTGCACCGCTGACAAAATCAACGATCCGTTTTGCGAGATTATGATCGACGTTCTCTAAATTGACAATAACAGGTCGACGATTTTTCAATTGATCCGCAATATTTTGGGATTCATCAAAAGTTGTCGGTTCTAAAACAACAACTTTTACTTGTTTCTGACTATGAATACTTACGACTTGTGCACCTTTCCGGCTAGAAGGTCGCCCTTCCTGAACCTCCTTTTCTCTTTCTTCCTCTTCCATCAGTTCTTCATCAACCTCATCATCAGCAAATCCCATAATTCCAATTACTTTGTCAAATATTTTGGCCATATAATATATCCTCCTTTAAAACTATTTATTTTCAATTTAAATGTTAACATACCCTTGGCGTTCCCCAAAAATTTGCCGTCCAACCCGGATCATCGTCGCTCCCTCCGCAATGGCCAGTTCAAAATCCCGACTCATTCCCATCGAGAGCTCTTTGAGTGTAACCTGGGGAATATCTTTTTTCTGTAAGGTATCCCGAATCTGGCGCAGCTCCCGAAAAAACATTTGTGTTTCTCCAGTACTAGCATCTAAGGCCCCAATCGTCATCAATCCTTGCGCCCTAACATGTGGACAGTCTGCTATTATATTTAAAAAATCCTCAACCTCTTCCCTCATCAACCCAGCTTTATCCGGGTCTTGTGCCGTATTAACCTCGACGAGCACAGGCCAAATGATATCTCGCTTAGTACCCTGTTCTTCAAGGGTTTTAAGAAGACTCAAGCGGTCGAGGGAATGGATTAAAGTAATATGATTATCCAAATACTTCACTTTATTCGTTTGCAGACGCCCAATTAAATGCCACTCACAATCTTTAGGTAAGACGGGGGCCTTTTCGAGCCATTCCTGTACCCGATTTTCGGCAAAAACGCGTTGCCCCGCCTGGTAGGCCTCTTCGACGGTTTCTACACTCATCGTCTTACTCACTGCCAGAAGCTTAATCCCTTCTGGCTGCCGTCCTGCACGTTCTGCAGCCACACTGATTCTTTGCTGAATCTGTTTTAAGTTGTCTTCAATACTCACGAATTACACCTGCCATGCTGAAAGCATTCTACACTTTTTCCTTATTTCCTGCTAACTCCAGCTCTATGATGGTATTTTTACGTTAGCACTCAATCCCTCAATCCCTGCACGCGGATTCTTGACGACAGGAATACCCGAGGGAAGATTCTCGACACAGATGAGTGTATCATTCTCATCAAGGACTTTAACTTTGCGGTATTGAAATATTCCTTTCTGAACAACATAGACACCCAGTTCCTCTCCCTTCGTAATAAGGGCACTTTTGGGAATTACTATCCCACTTATAGGTGGCCGTGAAATCCATTTCACGTCTTGAATTCGGGAGTTTACCGTCCCGTCAAGATACTGATTAAAACGTACAACGATTCCCTGGGGATCATCGGACTTACGCATAATCTTGGCACTCTGGACCTGACCGTTCAGATTTAATTTTATCGTTTTCCCAACACTTAAATCCGCTGAAGGGTTAAGTTCAACGAACGCCTCAGTTGGGATCAAGTTATTGACCATCTTTCCCATAGGTACACCCGCTTGGACAATGTCGCTCTGCGCTTGTGAATTTTCCTTCTGTTCAACAATTTTTGCTAAGTCCATCTCCAATAAGCTTTGAGGGGTAACCGTACTTTCCAAACCATCTACTTTTTGAAAGAACAATCCACCCATTGGGGCATTCACCTTAGCCGCTAGCTCTTTGGAAATCGTCCCTGGAGCAGCTCCTTCTGGGTGAATCAAGGCTACATTTTCCCCGCGTCGGAATCTTTGTCCGTCTTTTCCGAGGAGTTCTACTTTACCAGAGACGGGAGCCTGAATTAGATATTCTTCATTCGCGAAAACCGCTTTGACCGCCTCGCTATGCTCAATCACCCCCGTTTGGGCAAGTTCGAGCTCAATCGACCCAGCCATCCAGTTCGAGCGATAAACCCAACCCAAAGAACAAAATATAAGAGTTACGAGTAAAACACCCCAGAACAGTCTTTTTACCATGGTATGTCTACCCTTGTTCTTTCTCATCTTATTCCCCCTGTTCAGCAACTGGCAATTCACAGGTAAACACTGATCCCGAACCGAGACGGGAGGTGACTCCAAGCTTCCCATTCGATCCCTCAACAATATGTTTAACAATGCTTAGTCCTAAACCCGTACCCCCTTGTTCTCGAGAACGTGCCTTATCCACCCGATAGAACCGTTCAAAAATTCGAGGCAAATCCTGTTCTGGAATTCCACAGCCGGTATCTCCAAATTCTAAACGGACAAAAGAGCCGCTTTGGGACGCAGACAACCATACTTTACCCTTAGCCGTATATTTCACTGCATTCTCCAACAAATTTAATAGAACCTGACTAAGCAAGTCTGGACCCATGGCAACAGCCGGCAGATCCGGCTTGAATTTCATCACCAATTCAAGCCCTTTGGCCTCCGCGTACGACGCAATTACGGGTTTTATCTTCTCATACGCTTCCTGAACTCGGCTTGAACTTACGCCTAATTCGCCATGCCGATTTTCAATATGGGAAAGTGTTAACAGATCGTCGATGATTCTTTGTAAGCGTAAGGTTTCCGTTTGGATAATCGTTAAGAAACGCTTTCGCAGAGCAGGATCTTCCGCTGCACCGTCAAGCAGTGTTTCGACAAACCCTTTAATTGAAGTTAAAGGGGTTCGCAGTTCATGCGAAACATTGCCGACAAATTCAGTCCGGACCTGTTCCAACCTGCGAATCTCAGTTACATCATAACAAACAATTACAGCTCCCCGAGGACGCGTTTGAGTCTCTTCTCCCAGGAAAGGATTCACCTGAACTCGAAGTGTTCGCTCTCCTAAAGCGAGTTCTGTACTCCCGGATCGTCCTTCCTCCAAGGCATTTTGAACGAGTTCTTGGAGAGCTCCGTTACTCTGAACTTCGGTTAGATATTTACCCTTCAATTCCTCTTGCGCATGGGCAAATATCTTTTCGGCCGCCGCATTAACAAGGACTACTCGGCCCACTTGGTCAAGCGCAACTACCCCTTCTTGCATTCCGGCAAGAATCGTCTGAATTTTCTCAGCTTCTTGCGTATTCTTTTGAAGATGCACTTTAAATTTTTGCGCCAGCGCAATCATTTCTGTCCCGATTTGACCGAGCTCATCGGTCGAGTCAAAAAAATAAGCTTTATTGAAATCTCCTTTAGAAATCGCTCGGGCTATAGTATTGAGTTTTTCCAGACGATGACTAAAGCGATTCGCAAGATAATAGATTACTCCTCCGGGTAAAAAAATAGCCAGAATAAAAGTCGTCCAGTCGAAAATGGTAGTTTTCCCATTAACGACCCCCTCCCCTAGCCAGAAAAGAGATAAAGACAGGGAAGTTGCCGTCAGATAGCCAATCAAAAGTTTCCACTTTATACTCATAATACTTATCCTTTTAACCGGTAGCCAATGCCCCGAAGTGTCTCAATATATACAGGATTTGCGGAATCTTTTTCCACCTTCTGCCGCAAATGACGAACATGGACATCTACGGTTCGGGTATCTCCTGCATAATCATAACCCCATACCCTTTCCAAGAGTTCATCCCTCGAATACACTTTTCCTGGATGAATAGCCAGAACCCGCAAAAGCTCAAATTCCTTGGGGGTTAATTCGACTTCCTCGCCCCGGACCAACACCTGATAACGATTTAAGTCAATCTTTAAGTCGCCGCGGATTAATTCATTTTCTTGTGTTTGTGGCTTAATCCGGCGAAGTCGGGCACGAATACGGGCTAAGAGCTCCCGAGGACTAAAGGGTTTCGTCAAATAGTCATCTGCCCCTAATTCCAGGCCAAGAACCTTATCGATTTCCTCCATTTTAGCAGTCAACATGATCACAGGAATATCTCGAACCTTTGAATCTTGTCGAAGCTGATTGCATACTTCCAAGCCATCCATGCCTGGCAGCATAACATCCAGAATCACCAGATCCGGCAGTTTCTCTTCAATCGTCTTAAGTGCTGACGGACCATCAAAGGCCATGAGTACCGTATACCCTTCCTTTTCAAGATTGAATTTTAAAAGTTCTTGAATAGGCTCTTCATCATCTACGACTAGAATTACGGCCATACAATTTCCCTCCTCAATCCTTGCGCCGTATCCATCCCGCCATCCGACCCGTCTTCAATCCCTCCTGGCGATGAGAGAAAAAGCTGTCGGTATGACAAGCTGTGCAAATCGAAGCACTCCAAATATTTTCCGGTCGGACTCCTTCTTCAAGCAAAAGCAAACGATTCGCTTCCCAAAGATCCAGCTGAGCATGACCAGGACGAGAAGACTTCAAAAAGGGTGTTTTCTCAAAGGCCTCCTGAAAAGGCTTCACAACCTGCTCATCCACTTCATAACAACACGGACCGATACTCGGTCCCAAGGCCACCCAACACTCTCGAGGTTCTCCGCCCATTTTTCGGAATTCCTCGAGCACTCGAATGATAATTTTACCCACAGTTCCTCTCCAGCCTGCATGAGCAATACTCACGGCTTTAAGAATTGGATGATAAAAATACACTGGAACGCAATCCGCGAAAAAGGCCATCAGCCCCAAGCCGGTCGTCGTGACCAAGCCATCCACTCCAGGCAGAACTGTTCTAAGATCTCGCACCCCCCGTCCAGCATCAGATGATTCGACGAGTTGAACCTTGACATCATGCACTTGTTCCCCGATCACAAGATCGTTCCACGCTACGTTCCATTCCTGAAACCAAAGTTCACGATTTTGCAAGACCTTTTCAGAATCATCGCCAACATGCAACCCTAAATTCAAGGATTCATAGGGTGCGTTACTAACCCCACCCCAACGCGTTGAGAACCCGATTTGGATTCCGCATTTTTCCCACTCTGGAAGCGTGAGATAGGTTAAATTCTGGCCTTGACGATAAACCCAGCTCATAATCGGCTCCTCATACCCGTTCGCTCAATATATTTTTACTATACCATAATTTTTCCAGTCTAAAAACCTACTAAAGTCCTATCTTTGTGTGGAAATTCAACAAAGTGAATGGATGTACGAAGCTACACAACCACACGAAGACACAAAAAGCCCCCCAAGGGGAGCAAACTGACTTGAAATATACTAAAGTTGAATCTACGCAGACGCTAATTAATGATGTTCTGGCTCTGAATTAAACTCCGGCAAACCCTGAGCATCCACTAAGATAACATCCACCCCAATCTTTTTGACTCGATCCCAGGGAATGGCGAGATCCTCGGTCCGATTACCCCCAAAAAAAACCCAGCTGCGGGAGGCCCCAGGGACGATGATTCCCTTCACGACGCCGCGTTCTAAATCCAGATCTAAATCCTTAATCGGGCCTAACCGTCGACCATCTTTAATATTGACGATGTCCAACATGCGAAGTTCAGAAATCCGCATCGGTATACCTCCCCCCTCACATCTTAATTTATATGTGAGGGAGAAACGTTTTAGACTATTATCGTCAAACGTATTTACGCATATGATTCAGTGCAGCCTTCTCCAAGCGTGAGACTTGGGCTTGGGATATCCCTATCTCATCCGCAACTTCCATTTGAGTTTTACCATGGAAAAAGCGCAAGGATAGAATGAGCTTTTCCCGCTCGCTTAAACGGCGCAAGGCTTCGCGCACCGCAATTCCTTCGAGCCAACTGGCATCAGAATGTTTTTCATCGCCTATTTGGTCCATTACAAAAATTGGATCTCCACCATCATGGTAAATGGGTTCAAAAAGCGAAATCGGCTCTTGAATCGCATCCAGCGCGAAAATCACCTCTTCTCGAGGCAAGGTTAATTTATCCGCGATCTCTGAAACCGTTGGTTCCCGCGAGCATTCGCCCACTAACTGATCCCGAACCTGAAGAGCCTTATAGGCAATATCTCGCAAAGAACGACTGACTCGAATCGGGTTGTTATCCCGCAAATACCGCCGGATTTCACCAATGATCATCGGTACGGCATATGTCGAGAATTTAACATTTTGCCCTAAGTCAAAATTATCAATCGCTTTCATTAACCCGATACATCCCACCTGGAAGAGATCGTCGACATATTCTCCCCGATTCGTAAACCTCTGAATTACGCTGAGGACAAGACGCAAATTACCGTAGATCAATTTTTCCCTTGCTTCACGCTCCCCACTTTGATAAGCAACAAACAATTCCGTCATTTTCTTACTGTTCAAGACAGGTAATTTTGAGGTGTTCACTCCACAGATTTCAACCTTGTTTAAAGCCATTCGAGCACTCACCTTCCCAGCCAATTTCCTCTTGGTGAGTATGCCCTAACTGACTTTATGTTATTCTAGTCGACAAAACTCTTTCCTTAATCTCCTAATTATGCGTTTTTCCAACCTTGAAATATAGGATTGAGAAATTCCCAAACGATCGGCAACCTCCTTTTGAGTTTTTTCCTCTCCATTATCTAACCCAAAACGGAGCTCCATGATCAGCTTCTCTCGATCAGATAAGCGATCCATCGCCAGATGAAGAAGTTGGCGGTCCACTTCCTCTTCGATCGGCCGTGAAATAATATCATTTTCCGTCCCCAGCACATCGGATAGTAACAGTTCATTGCCATCCCAATCGATATTTAGGGGTTCATCAAAGGAAACCTCCGAACGCGTCTTATTATTTCTCCGTAAATACATGAGAATCTCATTCTCGATGCATCTTGAGGCATATGTAGCCAGCTTAATCTTCTTTTGGGGATCAAACGTATTCACAGCTTTGATCAGTCCAATCGTCCCAATCGAAACCAAATCTTCAATCCCAATACCCGTATTCTCAAACTTGCGGGCAATATACACAACTAGCCTTAAATTTCTCGCGATTAGCACATCACGAACCGTCGGATCGCCAACTTCCAACCGTTCTAGCAGATCAACTTCTTCATCCGAACTTAAGGGAGGAGGCAAAGCTTCGCTACTACCGACATAGTATATTTCCTTCCGACCCCTGATCTTCTGTTGGAGTTGACTCCATAAAACATAGAGTTTATTTATGATTGGCTCATACCATCTCATCGCTCAACCTCCGCTTCCTTGAACATGTTCCGGATGTAACAAGGCCTGGTATTCCCCATCCGGACTTAAGGATTGTTGGACTAAGGCTAACGTTGCTTTGATTTCCCGAACTTCAGAAGAGGAACTTAAATAAACACGGTTCGGGCGAACTCCCAAAAGCCAACTTTTGTGTCCTACTGCTTGGTATGGGATAAAAACGAAAGTCCTCATCCATATGGGATCTGCTTTCCAGAGCCAAGGCCAGGGATCCTCCAACTCACGCCAAGGAGCCTGAAGTATCGATCTCAAGTCCTCTGGGAACGACGTGGCGACAGTTTCTTCTTCCACGAGAAGGACTGGAGTCCCCGTAAGGGGATCACGCAACTGATTCCCCGTATCCAGCATTGCTCTTACTTTGACAATCTCGCTTTCTACCCCGAAATCAATTGATAACTCATACAAGGCAGGTTTTAATTGCATCGTTCTGGATAGCCATCTTAACCAGAGCTTTTGCCCTCCCCACCACAGGAGAGCGCCTAACGGTAAAATCCAGAAATTCTGAGTACCCAACCTAAAAGCGGATGATGCGAATCCATCAAATTCGGCCCAACCCCACAGAGCATAGACTCCGCCACCCAAACCTGCAGACAAGATCCAAAATAAGGTCAATCGCTTATAGTAAGACCGCGTCCCGACAGGTGCAAAACTCACCCAAACCATCGCGAAGGGGGTGAGAATTTTGCTCAAGAACAAGAGCGAGGAAGCCGGCCAATAGGCTGAGAGAATGACCGGGAACTCGCCCACGATCACTCCGCCCAGCAAGCGTTGAATGCGGATCGAGGTATTGAGCAGCCGAGCAGTTAAAAGAAGAAGAAAGAGATCCATTATTCCATTAATCATCAGGTCAAGATCCAGATACCTTACGATCATCCTGTAGGCAGTCCCTTCTGTACCTGCACGCTCGCACACTTCTTCTCAAATTATACCGAAAGGTGAGGATAAAACCTGTCGTATTACGTGGGAATTTTTAGGAAAACACAGGCGAGTCTTGACGAGATATAGCAAAAGGAGCCAACCCAATAGGCTAGCTCCTTGAAATCTTATAGTATAGGCAATACGTGGCGTCTTTACCGACGACGGCGTAAGAACTCTGGAATATCCAAATCATCCGCAGCAGAAGTTGCGGCGACAGGCCGAATTACCGAGTCTGAAGCCGTTCCGGTTTTACCCAAAGAACTTTGAACTTGGTCAAAACCTGTAGCGATAACCGTGACCCGGACTTCTTCCTTCAAGCTTTCATCAATGACGGCCCCGAAGATAATATTTGCATCTGGATCAGCTGCTTCAGCAATAATCTCCGAAGCTTCATTAACCTCAAATAAGGTCATATTTGGCCCGCCGGTAATATTTAGGAGAACTCCTTTCGCCCCTTCAATCGAGGTTTCCAAAAGTGGGCTCGATATCGCTTTACGTGCTGCATCTGCAGCCCGGTTTTCACCAGTAGCTTGTCCTATTCCCATTAAGGCTGAGCCCGTGTTCTTCATAATCGTCTTCACGTCTGCAAAGTCCAAGTTAATTAGCCCTGGTACTGCAATTAAGTCTGAAATCCCTTGAACCCCTTGTCGCAGTACATCATCTGCGATCCGAAACGCTTCGTGAATCGTGGTATTCTTGTCCACCACTTGCAACAAGCGATCATTCGGAATCGTAATCAAGGTGTCGACTTTGCTTTTCAGCTCAGCGATCCCTTTTTCAGCCTGCATCGCTCGTTTCCTTCCCTCGAAGGTAAAAGGACGAGTGACCACACCTACCGTTAGCGCCCCAAGTTCTTTCGCCACTTCGGCGACAATCGGAGCAGCTCCAGTACCTGTACCGCCTCCCATGCCTGCAGTGACGAATACCATATCGACACCCTTCAGGGCTTCAAGAAGTTCATCCCGACTTTCCTCAGCCGCTTTCATCCCGACTTCTGGATTCGCACCTGCACCTAAACCCTTCGTTAACTTCGTTCCGATCTGTACTTTTTGACCGGCACGCGAGAGGTTTAAAGCCTGGGCATCCGTGTTAATAGATATAAAATCAACACCCTTTAAACCGGCTGTAATCATACGATTGACCGCATTGTTTCCCCCACCACCAACACCGATGACCTTTATCCCTGCGAACTGGTTAAAGTCCATGTCAAATTCAAGCATCTAGCTATTTTCCCCCTCGCAATTTCAGCTGTTTATCCTTTATCTTACTAACAGAAAGTAAAAATTTTTGGCAGATAAACTCTAAGTGCAACCAGCGGTTTTCCTTTCCTACGATGCAAGTAGTTAAGTCCGGCAGGATAAGGCGACTAAGGCCATCGCTTTGGCGCTGGCCAAGTCTTCTTTATCGCAAAGCTCGGCGAAAGCCGGGTTTTCTTTATCGCACATCGAAAATTTTCAAACTTGCTTACAGATTCTAGGTACAAGACCAATATTCCTTTTTTCACGAATAACTTTTTCCGTAAAATAATTGGAAAATATGAGTTTAGATTTAACTTAGACTATTTCTTCAATAGATGTCGCCTAATTATGGCAAGATTATTGAATAAACGAACTCCAAAAGCAACAACTGCGGCGAGATAAAGATCTACGCCAATCCGATCTCCGATATAGGCCAACAACGAAGCGAGCAAGGTATTGGTGAAGAAGCCGGTCAAAAAGACGGTTGAGTCAAAATGTTCTTCTTGAGCTGCTCGCAATCCGCCGAAAACGGAATCCAAAGCGGCCAGAATCGCTACCGACAAATATTTTGCATACTCCACAGGAACGGTAAAGGGGCTAAACCAGCCAATCCCTAAACCGAGCAACAAACCCAATATTGGCAACCACATTTAAATAATCCTCCTCATTAACGACCGATAACGGGCTTGGCCGCGGTGAAATCAATATACCTTACCCCTTTTTCAAAGGATTTATAGCCTGTGTCATTTAAGAGTTGGTAAAGCCCTTCTAATTTATCTTTCCAGTCTTGAGCTTGTCCTAACCGCACTTCAACTCCACTGGTCAAATAAATTGTAATCTGCTGAATAGGGTTGACATAAAGCTCCCCAATCATAGGCAAGAGTTCTTTAGGTGCTTCTCGTAAAAGGAGAAGTGCTGCATCCAAACCTGGAAGCTTAAGTTCTTGGCCGGGACCCGCCGTATCCGGTATGGTGACACCGTTAATTACAGGATAACTATTATTCGGCCAGCCTTCGCTTCTCTGCAAAAATATTCCATGATCATCGACTTTAACCACACCCTTGGGAACGACCACCAAGGCAACGGGGGTACGTTCCGTGACTTGAACGACCAAAGTCTGTGGAAATTGTCGTTTAAATTGAACGCTTTGAACCAAAGGATGAAGGGTAACCTTTTTTCTTAAGCTCTCCCGATCCATGAACACTAGATTCTGCCCTTTGGCACTACTCGTTAAGCGATCAATTTCGACCTGAGGGATCTGCTGTAAGCCCTCGACTTTGACATTTTGAATAACGAAGTAACTGGACCGAAGAAAGAAGGTCAAGCCCACTACCAGTAGGATAACCAATGTCGGGAGATAAAAAAAGGCCGCACTCGTTTTCTTAGGTTCCATGTATGTTCCCCCTCGTCCCAAGTATACAGAATCCAGCCTTGGCTGTCATGCTTTTTCTTAGCTCAAGAACTGACTCGTTTCAATTTAGCGCCAAGCAGACGATACTTTTGCTCGAGATTTTCATAGCCTCGATCAATATGTTCAACCTTTTCTAGGACCGTGGCTTCCTCCGCCGCCAGCGCAGCCAGGAAAAGTGCTGCCCCTGCTCTTAAATCGGTCGCCTCAACAAAGGCTCCTTCTAAGCTTTGCACCCCGCGAATGACAGCTGTACGACCTTCAATTGTGATTTGCGCTCCCATGCGACGCAATTCATCCACCTGCTGAAAACGATTTTCAAAGATCGTCTCCGTGATTACGCTTGTATCCTCGGCCATTGCCAACAAAGCCATAAACTGGGGCTGCATATCCGTCGGAAATCCCGGATAAGGCATAGTTTTGCAGTCTACTCCTTTAATTCTACCCGTACTTCGGACACGAACCGTATCATCCCCGATTTGAACTTCAGCACCCATTTGGCGGAGCTTGGCAATTACGGGCTCTAAATGCTCGGGGATTACATTTTCGATTTCAATATCTCCACAAGTCATGACTGCTGCAACCATATGGGTTCCAGCCTCAATCCGGTCGGGAATCACCGTATGCTCAGTGGGCTTCAGTTGACTGACTCCATCAATCCGGAGAATATCCATACCCGCTCCCCGGACTTTCGCCCCCATCTTATTCAGGAAATTCTGCAAATCCACTATTTCCGGTTCACGCGCTGCATTATGAACCAACGTCGTTCCCTTAGCCAGAACAGCAGCCATCATTATATTTTCGGTAGCTCCGACACTTGGCACATCAAAATAAACATCTGTACCTCTAAGTTCATCTGCCCATGCCTCAATGTAACCATGTTTTTCTTTGACCCTAACTCCCAGTTCTTGAAGTCCTTTAATATGCTGATCCATGGGTCGGGAACCAATCGCGCATCCTCCGGGGCGTGAAATTCGAACCCGGCCGTTCCGAGCCAGCATCGGTCCTAAGATCAAATTAGAGGCCCGCATCTGACGCATCAGACTCTCATCGACTTCCCAGCGTTTCAGATTTGTGGAATCGACAATCAGCCCTTCGTTTTTAATCGTTACTTCCGCTCCGAGGTATTCCAAAACGTTGATCATATGTTCGATATCTGCCAGATGCGGGATTTCTATGAGATTAGATCTTCCGGGAGCAAGAAGGGTCGCCGCCAATATAGGTAAAGAAGAATTCTTTGCACCACTGGTCCGTACCTTTCCTTCTAGCCTTTGTTTTCCTGTGATGACGTAGCGATCCATCGTCATAGAAATACCTCCTCTAAGCAGTTATGCAAATTATACAGTTAAATAATGGACCTCAGTCCTGAGTTCGACCCCATATTTTTCAAAGACGTCCTTTTGAATCGCTTGAATTAATGCTAAAACATCGGCTGCTGTTGCATTTCCTACATTCACGATAAAATTAGCATGTTTAGGCGAGACTTGAGCTCCGCCTACCCCCTTGCCTTTCCACCCCGCTTGTTCAATGAGCCTGCCGGCAGAATCTCCTGGAGGATTACGAAATACACTACCCGCATTGGGTAGCTCTAGCGGTTGAGCATCTTTGCGTCTCGCAAGATTTTCAACCATTTGCGCCTTGATCTTTTCTTTTTTCCCCGTATTAAATTGGAGTTCTGCTGCTAATATCCAGGCTTTTCCTTGCAGCGAACATTCCCGGTATCCAAAGGTTAGCTTCTCTTTAGCAAAGGTTTGGATCTTTCCATCCTCTGTTAAGACCTTTACCGTATGCAGCACGTTCTGGATTTCCTCACCGTGTGCACCAGCGTTCATAGCAATCGCTCCACCAAGCGTTCCTGGAATCCCCCTAGCAAACTCCAAGCCACTAAGACCCCGTTCCCCTGCTTCTTGGGCTACCCGGGCCAAGGAACAACCTGCCTCAGCCTGCAAAGTACATTTTCCCCAAACCTCGCCCGTTAAGGCGGTTGTGACGATAGTAATCCCTCTTAATCCTTCGTCCGGAAAAAGAAGATTCGAGCCACGCCCAATCAGACGGATCAGGATTTGCTCATCTTGGGCAAATCGCCAAAGCTTCTCAATTTCGGAAACCGTTATTGGCCATACGACCCACTCAGCTAAACCACCGATCTTCCAGGTGCTTAGAGTCTTCAACGGAACATTCTGCTCCATTCGTCCCTCTATTCCATTCATCAACATCCACATTCCACCTTATGTTCTTCTTCACTTCCCACCAGGATACCCCAAGTTGTAAACCCTGTAGGATCTCGTGATAAATCATTTCCTCTCCTTCACCCAGGGGAGAACGATGAAGCCTTCCGAAATACCGAAAACTTCCCGGTTCAGCGTAAAAATCGACGAATTCATCACGGATCACCCAGTAGGCTTCTGGAAACCTGTAATTTGGTTTTCTCCCTACCGACTCATCTTTGAAGAGTTTCTTCAACCAGGTCTCAGGAACCACCCAATGCAGCCCCCGACCCTGTTCAGCCTGCCAATGACTGTCAGCCCCAGGCCAAAGGACAGAAGGCTCGTAGCCTGCTTCTGCTAATACCTGCCAAAGCAAGGGCCGACCCTCTTTCTGGGCGCCTTCAGAAACCGGAAGGACCACGTCTTGATCCCATAGTCTATGTAAAAAATCCGCAGCTGACTCTTGGGTCAGACCCTGATTTTCTCCCCACCGTCGATAATTATTTTGAGAATCAAACTCTGGCCAATATACTATCTCTGTTGGACCGCAATCTGAGAGATCCTCTTCCTGCCCATCCACGCTCGAAATTGTCAGGCCCGTTAAATCCAACGGCTCTTCAGCAGAAACTTCCCTGATGATCGTTTCGATCTTCAGGGCATCAAGCAAAGCCTGAAAGCCCAGCCCTTCTTCTGCGCCGTACGGAGTAAGTAGGAGAATTTTCCGCTTCGGCCACATGACAATCCACTCCCTTCCTTCTGACTGTCATATGTTATGCCAACCGTCAAGAAGGTGTGATTCGGGAGCAGATTCCTTCTATTTCCACCCTGTTTCGAAACAGATGTTCACGATTTTGCTTAAAGCATCAGGCTGAGCTAGTCCCTTCGCTTTTACAGCCATCTCTTGGAGCTTACCCGATTGCCCCATTAAGTCACGAATCGTTTGCCAGAGGGCATCCCCGGTTAATTCTTTATCCAAAATGACGCGCGCAGCTCCAGCTTGTTCTAACGCCCGAGCATTGTATTCTTGATGATTTTCAGCCGCATAAGGATAAGGCACAAGGATGGCGGGTTTACCTGCAACCATCAATTCTGCAAGTGAAGCTGCTCCCGCACGCCCAATCCAGAGATCAGCACAAGCTAAAGCTGCTGGCATATCGTTCAGGTACTCAAGCACCTTCCAATTGTCTCTCTTCCACTGGATCCCTGCCTCTTTCAATCCCTTTAGAGTTTCCTGATAGGTCGCGCTTCCGGTGGCCCAAACGACTTGAACTTTCGGCTGTAAGGATAACTCCTTGAGCACCTTGAACATGGCTTGGTTAATGCTCCGTGCCCCTCGGCTTCCGCCCGTAATGAGCAAGGTCAAACACTCAGGGCTTAAGCCAAGCCGCTCCGCCCCTTCCTGCCGGCTTACCTGACCGATTTCCGATCGAACAGGTAAACCCGTCAAGACAAGTTTCTTTTGGCTCCCAAAATAAGCAATACTGTCTGGGAAGGTAACCATAACCTTACGCACAAACCGAGCAAGGATTTTATTAGTCACACCAGGCAGGGCATTTTGCTCATGAAGCAGAGTAGGAATCCCAAAGAAGGCCGCCGTTAAAACAACCGGTCCAGATACATATCCCCCTGTTCCCACGACTAGGTCAGGCTTAAATTTCTTCAGGATTTGTTTGGTTTGCCAAAGTGCTTTAACACTTTTAACTCCGACCTTTAGTGTTTCCACGCTGATCTTGCGTGGTAGCCCATGTCCAAACACGCTGGCAAACTTCAGACCTGCCTCAGGAACAAGCTTCGCTTCCATTCCTGTATCTGTGCCCACGTAAAGGATCTCAGTTTTCGGGTCAGCGGACAACATTCCCTTCGCAATCGCTAAGGCAGGATAAATATGTCCTCCAGTCCCTCCCCCGGTCACAATCACACGCACGGGATCTAACCCCTTTCATTCGCTTAATGATTATCTTGGCATTTTAGATTTTTTCCTGGTACTTTAGCTTATGGGGCTATGCTCCAGTAGTTCTTCGAAGCGAGTTACGTTTAAGTTCAATTTCTCAGCATTGACCCCAGGCACCGCTTTGGCCAAAGGGAGCGTATTAAAGCGAGCAGATCACCGAACTTAGCTCAGAAGTCGGGCGGAGGCGGGACCGCGCACACGACGTGCATGGCCGGCAGTGAGCCAAGGATGGCGATTTTGCCGGATATCCCGCCGGAGCCCGACTTCTGAGCTCTAGTTTGGTCTGCGAGCGCCACAAGCGACCGTGGCCAAAGCTGTGCCGCTGTCCTACTCCTGTAAAAAAACTAGCGTGACTCCCGCGAAATATTAAGCAGCACTCCGACCCCAAGCATCGTGAAGACGAGCGAAGTCCCCCCATAGCTTAAAAACGGCAACGTGATCCCAGTTACAGGCAAAACCCCGCTCACAACCCCCATGTTAATCATCGCCTGAATGCTGACCATCGCCGTTAGCCCGACCGCTAAAAGCCCTGTAAAAGCATCTGGAGCTCCCATAGCCACGCGGAAACCTCGCCAAGCAAACAGGAAGAACAGAATAATGACGAGCGAAGCCCCCACGAATCCCAATTCCTCTCCGATCATCGCGAAAATAAAGTCGGTGTGATTTTCCGGGAGGTAGAGAAACTTTTGTTTGCTTTGCCCGAGTCCTAAACCAAAGAGCCCTCCCGGACCTAAGGCCAACAACGCTTGAATCGTCTGATACCCTTTTCCTGAAGGATCTGCCCAGGGATCGAGAAAAGCCGTGATTCGTCGCATCCGATAGGGCGCAGCAGCGATCGCTGCAACGACTAAGCTTAAACCCGACCCGCCTAAGGCCAGCAAATGGCTAACCCGTGCTCCCGCTGCAATCAGCATGAAAAACGTTGTCCCGGCGATAGCTAAAGTCGTCCCTAAATCCGGTTGAAGCATAATCAATCCTGCAACCAGGCCAAGTAATCCTAAAATAGGTAAGAGCCCTTTGCGAAACGATTTTATTTTATAGGGATTAATGGCCAAAAGATGCGCCACAACCAAAACCATCGCCAATTTGATCACTTCCGAAGGCTGAATTGATAACGGCCCTAGCCCAATCCAACGGTCAGCACCATTGACGCGACGTCCTACTCCAGGGATCTTAACCATAATCAGAAGCACAATCGCCAGAATCAATGCCGGTTTAGCGAAACGCCTTAAAAGCTGCAAATCCAGCCGCATTGCCCCGGCCATTGCTGCCAGACCGAGGCTAATCCATATCACCTCCATCTTCAAGAAGTGATAAGGATCATCATACTGGATATATCCTTTAACTGCGCTTGAGCTGTACACCATCACTATTCCAATAGTGAGAAGCGCGAGTATTGCGCCCAGTAAGATCCAATCCGGTCGGTGGCGTCTCGGCATTTTCAAGTTCCCCCTTTGACTTATGAGATGGGTTCCCTATAATGCCTACGCACTAACTCCTTAAAGAATTCCCCTCTTTCTTCATAACTCTTAAACATATCCCAACTTGTACAAGCTGGAGAAAGAAGGACAACATCTCCGGCAACAGCCTCGGCGGTTGCAAGCTTGACCCCTTCCTCGAAACTTCCTGCTCGAACAATTCGGGGGACCCCCACCTCCTTAGCCGCTTGCTCCATTTCATCAGCCGCCATACCTAAAATAACAACGCTTTTCACGCGTTCTTTCACGATTTTCATAAAATCGTGAAAATCGAGACCTTTATTTTTCCCGCCGGCAATCAAGACGATGGGCTGTTCGGCAAAAGCATACAAGGCCTTTTCTGCTGCATCTGGATTTGTTCCTTTAGAATCATTGATATATAAAATTCCATCGAACGTGCCCACAATCTCCTGACGATGTTCGACTCCCTTGAATTGCCGAAGCCCTTCAGCAATTTCCGAAAAACTTAAACCGAGTTCGCGAGCTGCTCCGATCGAAGCCATCACATTTTCTAAGTTATGACTACCGCGGATCTGCAATTCTTTCCGGTCGAGAACCCGCGTAACCTTCCCGTTTTCAGAATAGACAACATCTTCGCCTCGAAGGCTGATTCCTTCCTTCAGGTAAGTCGACGGACTAAAATACAGAACCCTAGCCTTAAGACTTGGACCTAGAGCCCGAACTGCCGGATCATCCCAGTTTAAGATGGCTAAATCTTCTGAGGTCTGATTCTCAAAAATGCGAGCCTTTGCTGCCAAATAATTCTCGATTGTAGCGTGTCGATCCAAATGATCAGGTGTGATATTCAACAGGATCGCTATATTTAACCGCAGCTCGTCTATCAGTTCAAGCTGGAAACTAGAAAGCTCAGCCACGATAATACCCTTCTCGGACAGCTTATCGGCATGTCCACTTAAAGCCACCCCAATATTTCCTGCGACAACAGCGGGTCGTCCCGTTTCCTTGGCTAACTCCCCAATCAAAGTGGTCGTCGTTGTTTTCCCGTTCGTTCCCGTAATTCCCACTTTCTTCGCCGGATTATCCCGCAACGCGAGTTCGACCTCGCTCCACACCGGTACCCCGAGTGCGATTCCTGCTTGGATAAATGGAAGCTTTGGCGAAACCCCCGGTGAAAGCACAATCAGTTCCGCTTGGACTTCTTCCCATTCAGGAATCCGACCCAAAACAAGTTGACTTGGGACAAGGCCTAATTCAGATAACCCCTCTAACTTTCCATAATCCTGCTTATCCGTCAAAATAACGTTCGAGTCCAGCTCCAACAACTTTTTCACAGCCGCCAATCCACTTCGGCCAGCACCTACAACTAAAACTTTTTTATTTTTTAAATTCACACGGATCACCTTCTATAAATTTCTTCTCTATTCATTCGATATTGCAAAAGCATCTACTACTCTAAAACCTTAAAAATGACTAAAAGAGACCCAAAAGTGTAGCTTCTCCCCTTCGAGGATAAGTCGACTAGGGCTTGAGTTTCGTACCTCACCTCTAAGCCGAGTCTCCTATATTGCACAGAAGTGAACGATTTCGCGGAGGGGCACTATGCCGCACGATGCTTCCGTGGACGAAAGCCCGTGAAGGGGTTTCGCGCTTTAGCTTAGCGGCGCCAGTTGACTTGGCCAAACAAGTGCGTAAGCCTTACCACGGCTTACGGGCCTGATGTCGCGGGTGCAACCTTCGGGCGAACAGTTCACTGGACTGTTCGGAATGCACAGGAGGACGCACATGCAGAAAGCAGAAGGGTTTGGCAGAGCTCCCACGGAAGCGAATGTGCCAGCCCAGGAGCGGTTAAGTACGTGAGTCTCCGATGGAGACTCACGCCCGAAGGTCCGGATGGGCGAGAAGCTACACCACCCAGAATCGTCCTCTGATAGTGCTGCTTAGTGGCATGAATATCTACCCTAAAGAAGGTAAAAACGAAATAATCCCAAGCAATCCAAAAATAAGCGCCGCAGTCCAAAACGTCAGAACAACTTTCCGTTCATTCCATCCTGACAGTTCAAAATGATGGTGAATGGGACTCATCTTGAAAATCCGTTTTCCTGTCGTCTTGAAAGAGATCACTTGAATAATAACTGAAAAGGCCTCAATAACATAAACTCCCCCCAGAAGCAGAAGTACGAGTTCCGTCTTCGTAAGGACAGCTAAACCAACCAAAGCTCCACCCAAAGCCAAAGAGCCGGTATCTCCCATGAAAACCCGTGCCGGATACTTATTAAACCTCAGGAATCCAAGACAGCCACCCGCTAAAGATGCCGCAAACACGGCTAAATCTGACTCATACGCCAATATGGCGACTCCTCCACCTTGAGTTGCCCCAAGCAAAGCAATCAGCATATAACTAAGCGAAGTGATAAACGTAGTCCCAGCAGCCAAACCATCTAACCCATCTGTTAGATTCACGGCATTCGTAATTCCCACAATGATGAAAGCCACGAAGGGATAATAAAACCATCCTGACTCAAGATGAACAGACGTGAACGGAATGACAAGATCGGTTCCACGGCCCAGTAAACGCACAGCCACCCAGGTCAGGATAAGGGCTAAGACAAGCTGGCCGATTAATTTTTGATAAGCTCTCAAACCCAACGAACGATGCATCACAACCTTAATAAAATCATCAATAAATCCAATGAGTCCAAAACCTAGCATCGCCCCTACAACAGTAACCATCTCTAAAGAAGTGGGTTGTTCTGCACTCAATAACGCTGCCGCCACAATCCCCACCAAGAAAATGATTCCGCCCATGGTTGGGGTTCCCGCCTTTTTCAAGTGACTCCGGGGTCCATCCTCCCGGATGTTCTGCCCAAACTTAAGGGTGTGTAATAAAGGGATCAGAAAGGGGCCCAGAATCAAACTAATGATAATCGCTATTCCCCCGGCCATGAGTAAACGTTCTGACATGAATCGATTCCTTCCTTTTCTCCGAACTCAAACTTCTTAGGACTCGAGTTTTCTATTACCGATTTTACTACATTTTAGGTGGATTAGGATATCTGTAGAGCCTCTGTAATCTTTTCCATTTTCATTCCTCGAGAAGCCTTAATCAGAACCCAGGTTTCATCCCCAAGTGAGTTGAGCAGCATTTTTGCTTGGGAAATCGCTCTATCTCGATCCGGACAGACATGCACTCTAACTTGCGGCATACCAGATTCCAAGGCCCCTCGGGCAATCTCTTCAGCTAAGCACCCAACGGTAATGAGTTCCGTGATTCCGAGCTGGGCAACAGATTGACCGACAGCATAATGCCCACTAGCACTCGCTTCCCCAAGTTCGTACATTTCACCCAAAATAGCCAGCGTAGCCTGACTTGATCTTTCACTCAAAACCTTGAGCGAGGCCTGCATTGAAGTTGGGTTGGCATTGTAAACATCGCTGAGAAGCCTACTTTCGCGGATACCCGGATGTAATTCCAGACGCATTTTCGAAAGCTCCAGCTCCGCTAGGCCGCGGCAACCCTCCTCCATTGAGATTCCATAAATTTCTCCGACCGCCAGAGCGGAGAGAGCATCTAAAACATTGTGTTCACCGGGCAAAGGGAGATCCGCAAAACCATGCTCTGACTGAGTTACAATCTCGAACTGGGTTCCCAAGGTTCCCGTTGGCACGAGATTCATCCCTTGAAGATTCGGCTGATGGTACTTCCCCTCAATGCCATAATATATCTGAAGATGTGGATCTGTTTCTGCCATCTTGACGCTCCAGAAATCCTCGCCATTGAGAACTGCCGTTCCCTCGACTGGGAGCGCTTCGATCAACTCCCACTTAGCCTTCGCAATATTCTCCTGGGAGCCAAGAAGTTCCATATGGGTAGTCCCAATATTCGTAATTACACCCGTATCGGGTCGAACGAAATCGCAAAGTGCCCGTATCTGTCCCAACCCACGCATACCCATTTCAACCACGAGAATTTCCGTAGTCGCTGGTGCATTGAGTAACGTCATCGGCACGCCGAATTCGTTATTTTGATTTTCCTTATTCTTATGCACTTGGTATTTTTGGGCGAGGACGGCCGCAACCATATCTTTAGTTGTCGTCTTGCCATTACTCCCCGTAATCCCAACAACCTTAGCCCCTAATTCCTGGCGCCATACTTTGGCTAATTCCTGCATAGCGTTTAGACCGGATTCCACGAGGATGAACGCCTTGCCTTCAGGCACATGCAAATTCGGCTGTTCCTTCATCCTGGCTTTTTCCGCGATTACGAGATTAGCTCCGTTTTCCCAAGCGACTTCGATATAATCATGTCCGTCTACTTTCTCTCCCACGAGTGCAAAGAAAGCTTCCCCTCCTCGCGTTTGCCGGCTATCGATGACACATCCGAAAACCGGAACTTGCGGATCTCCGTTACATTCCGTCTTTAAAATTTCGGCAATACGTTTACTTTTCCACATAGCCAAGCCCCCTTAAGGCTTCTTTGGCTACTTCCCGATCATCAAAAGGAAACGTTTCTTTTCCAATGATCTGATAGTCTTCATGCCCTTTGCCAGCAATTAACACAGTGTCTCCAGGTTTGGCAATTCGACAGGCCGCCATGATGGCCTCCCGGCGATTAACCATGACCGTATATTCCACTCCAGATATTCCAACCAGAATATCCTTAATGATCTGCTCAGGTTCTTCGGTTCGTGGATTATCTGAAGTCACGATCACGAAATCACTCAACCGTGCAGAAATTTCGCCCATTTTCGGCCGTTTCCCCTTATCTCGGTCACCCCCACACCCGAAGACCGTGATCAACTGGCCTTGGGTAAATTCGCGAGCCGTCTTTAATACGTTTTCCAGCCCATCCGGAGTATGCGCGTAATCAACAATAACCGGGAACGGCTGCCCCTTACGCACACTTTCAAACCGGCCGGGTACACCCTGGACTTCCGCCAAGGCATCGGCCGCAAGCTGGGGATCACATCCTCGTTCTATTGCCCAGGTAAATGCTGCAAGCGCATTGTAAACGCTAAACATGCCTGGAGTTGAATAATGAACCTCTTGTAACTTGCCTTGAAAACGCACGGTCATCTGAATTCCATGTGCTGACAATTGAATATTTTCAGCCCTATAATCCAACTCTTTAGCCCGAACCCCATACGTTATTGTCGGAGCAGCTGAAACTTCGCAAAGAGTTTTGGCGGCGGGATCGTCCCCGTTGATAATCCCAATCTTCGGTTGTTTAGGACCTTTTAATTCCTTAAAAAGACGAGCCTTCGCCTGTAAATACCCCTCCATAGTCTTATGATAATCTAAGTGATCTTGTGTTAGATTCGTGAAAATTCCGGCGTCAAATTCGCATCCCTGAACACGCCCTAAATCCAAAGCGTGAGAAGAAACTTCCATCACTGCTAAATCGGCGTCCTCGCCAACCATCGTCGCTAGTAGCTTTTGTAAATCAATCGCTTCTGGCGTAGTCCGGCTGCCCGGAATTTTTCTTCCCGCGACCCGTGCCCCGAGCGTACCAATAAGGCCCACTTTTTTCCCTTGCCTTTTCATAATTTGTTCCACAAGATAGGTAATCGTCGTTTTCCCATTCGTTCCCGTTACTCCGACCATTTCTAACTTACTGCTCGGATGATCATACAGGTTTGCGGCAATTTTCCCAAGTACATCGCGAACATGTTCAACCTGAATCTGGGGGACCTCAAACGGTAACAAGCGCTCTACTAAAAGCGCTGCAGCTCCTTTTTCGATAACCTGAGCTGCGAAATCATGCCCATCCACATTCGCTCCCGGAACGCATGCATAAAGATCCCCCGACTGGACCTGTCGGGAATCCATCGTCATTCCGTGAATCTCTACTTTAATATCTCCAGAGGAAGCCAGTACCTTAATTTCATCAAGAATATTCGCAAGTTTTTTACTCACCATTGGCACCCTCATCACACCTTTCTATTCTAGTATAGACAGTTCAAATTCCGAGCAGACTTCGATCTATTTTATTTTCACAGCCCCTAAGCTATATTTGTTCGCTATAGATGCCTGGTAAACCCCATTACAGTATAATTCTCATGATACAAACTGAAAACCCTTAAGCGTTACTTTTGATCCAAGTTGAGAGCTCAAAGATTCGTTGGAGTGGCGTTAAGCAAGCGTAGACTCCGAAGCGAGTAAGGGCCGCGCACTTGGCCATGGAGGGCCTGATGCCGCGATCGTAAGGATGCGAAGGAGCGGCGAGCTTGCGACGGAACAGGACGTTCCTAGTGTCGTGTGTGCCATGGAAACAAGTGCGACTGACCGGCCAAGGTCAATCGGGCTAAACACACGACCAGAAAGCAGAAGGGTTTGCCCCGGCGCAAGGAGGCAAGCGAAGTAGCCAACGAAGACACCAGAGTGAGAGCCTGTAGTGAAAGCATCACTATAGGCATCTCTTTAGGTATTTCTATCCGCATTTATGGCTTCAGCGGCGTCCGCCCCTGCATCGCCTTAATCGCTTCAAAATCCTCATCCTGATCTTCCCACCATTGCCCCATCGTAGGAGTACCAGCCTCGTTCCCTAAATAGAGAAGCACAGTTGAACCCGCTTCGACCTTGGCATCAGCAGTTGGAACTTGATCTAATATATTTTGCCCTTGTCCCTCTGTCATGACCTTAAACCCGGCTTGGGTCAATACTTTTTGCGCCTCTCCAAGAGGCAAACCCAGAACGGAAGGAATGGTCGCTGCCTTTTTTATTGGCGGAAATTCTAGACCTGGCATCGGCTTACTCGGCGTCAAGGGAGCATTAAGATCAGGTTTGACCCCTAAATACTTCAAAGAATCCAGCATCACTGCTTGCACAGGTGGCCCAGCCACGGCACCTCCAAAAAAAGGCACCCCGTCGATCACCGCAAGAATAGCTAATTTAGGGTTATTTGCCGGAGCAAAGCTTACAAAAGAGGCAACATAATCCCCTTGAATATACGCTCCATTCACCACTTTTTGGGCGGTCCCGGTTTTTCCGGCAACTCGATAACCGGGCAAGAATGCTCGACGTCCGGTCCCATTCGTTACTACTGCTTCGAGAAGTTCACGTTCAATTTTCGAGGTGTCTTCGCTGATCACGCGACGAACTTCCTGTTTTTCAAACGGCTCTACGACATTAGCACTCGGCCCCACAATTTCTTTGACGAGTTGTGGTTTCATTAACACTCCACCATTCGCAACAGCCGAAACTGCAGTCAGCAGTTGAATCGCCGTAACATTGTTGGTTTGCCCAATGGACATAGTCGCAAGATCCAAGGCCGTTGCCTTCTTCTTATTGGCCAAAATCCCGACCGCTTCACCGGACATCTCTATCCCTGTCTTTTGGCCAAAACCAAAAGCAGTCAAATATTTATAAAACTTATCCATACCCAGGCGTTGCCCCATTTCAATAAAACCGGGGTTACACGAGTTCTCGGCAACTTGCATAAAGGTCTGATCACCATGACCTCCGGCCTTCCAGCACCGTACATTCTTGCCCAGTACCGTATAGAAGCCAGGATCGAAAAAGTGCTCCGTCGGGCTTATTTTCTTCTCTTCCAAGGCCGCCGCCAGTGTAATAACTTTGAAGGTTGAACCTGGTTCATAGCCGTTTTGAATCGCAATATTTCGTCGCGCACTGGCATCAAATTCCTGATATTTATTCGGATCGAAGGTCGGCGCGGTTGCCAAGGCCAACATTTCTCCAGTGTTCGGGTCCATCACCAGAATTGAAGCACTTTTAGGAACTTGACCATTCATATTCGCTCCTTGACCCGACATAAGCTTTTGAAGTTCTCGTTCCGCAAAGGCTTGAATATTTTTATCGATCGTTAAGCGAATCGTGTTCCCTTGTTTAGGCTCTAAATACATCTGCTGGGCTTCGGGTAAAGGGATTCCATTCGCTGCGAATTCAGATAAAACGGCCCCCGGCATTCCTTTCATTTGGGCATCCCTTGTCAACTCTATTCCTTCAAGCCCTTGATTGTCAATCCCCGCAAACCCAATAATATGAGAGGCTAGCGTACCATTGGGATAGTAACGCTGACTATCTTCGGTTACGCCAATTCCAGGTAAATCCATGTCTCTGATTTGGGCTGTCACTTCCGGAGTCACCTTTTTTTTGATATATTCTAAGGCTGAACGTTTCGTAATCCGATCCTGAACCTCCGTAACCGGCATTTGGAGAAGCTTGGAAAGCTTTTGGGCGATCTCGGCCACTTTTCCGGAGGCTCTCACTTCTGCCGGTAAAGCATAAACCGTCTCAGTGCTCACACTCATTGCGAGCACATTCCCATTTCGATCTTCGATATTGCCACGCTTCGGTGCCACGGGAACGCCTCGAAAATGCGTATCTTCCGCCTTTTGTGAGAGCTGCATGCCTTGGGCCAACTGCACATAACCTAACCGGATAATAAGCACAACCAAGAAAGCGCTAACGCATAAAAAAAGAAAGGCGATTCGTTTACGCATGACAACATAAGGACTCACCGTCCCCACCCCCCTATTTTCTCGGGGCGTCACCGTACTTCAAACCGCCTTTTTTAGCGCTGAGTAGAAGCAAAAAAGCTTGTAAATTTTTGAGAAATTTGCTTCAAGACTGAAGGTTGTTCCGTTACTGGCTGCGAGGCAGTTTGAGTCGGCACGGTACCCGTTTGGCTCTTGGCGACAGGTAATGTTCCAGCCATATATACTGTACCCGCGGGTTTTTCCATCCCCATCGCGAGGGCCTCACTCTCAATTCGGTTCACCGAACGCAACTTATCTACTTTAACCTGGAGTAGGTCATTGTTTGACTTGAGAGAGGTAATTTCTTTCTCCACGACTCGAATTTGTGCACCTTTAACGACCGTCAGGTTAATCGTTTCCACGGCGAGAGCCGCTGCCACGGAAACGGTCAGACCCAAGACCAGAACACTCTTCCAATGAGAGGGTTTGCTCTTTCGAGAGATAGCTTGCTTTTTCGGGCGGGGTAATTCATCTAAGGGCTGCTGCCATTCCAATTTTCCCTGCGCTACTACCAAAGGTATTCTTCCTCCTTTCGCTTTAGACCGCTAAAGTTTTTCGGCAATTCTGAGTTTCGCACTTCTCGAACGAGGATTCTCCTCGATTTCTTCTGCTGAGGGTAAAATCGGTTTTCGTGTGATAACTTTGGCTACAGGTTTAGCCCCACACAGACAAACCGGAAAATTTGGCGGGCAAGTACAACGTCCTCGCCAGGAATTCATTTTTTCTTTGACAATTCGGTCTTCCAGGGAGTGAAAGGTAATCACCCCAACTCGGCCACCCGGAGCTAAACAAGCAATGACTTGATCAAGTGCTCTTGCCAAAACCCCAAGCTCATCATTCACCGCAATTCGTAAGGCTTGAAAGGTCCGCTTCGCGGGATGAGGTCCTTCTCTCCGGGCAGCGGCCGGAATAGCGTTTTTGATAATCTCCACCAGTTCTCTGGTGGTTATGATTTCCTTCTGATCTCTAGCCTTAACGATAAACTCAGCTATTCGTTTTGACCACTTTTCTTCCCCATATTTCCAGAGGGCCTCGGCGAGCTGTCCAGCACTCCATTCATTGACAAGTCGTTTAGCTGTCCAGGGGTTTTGGGGATTCATCCTCATATCGAGCTCGGCATCCTGCATATAACTAAAACCTCGTTCCGCTTCATCCAATTGCGGAGAAGAAACACCTAAATCGAAATATATGCCTTGCACCGGTAAAAGCCGGAGAGATTCTAAACTCGCCTGCAGTTGTTCAAAATTTTGCTTGACTAAAATCAAACGATTATCATTGTGAAAGTCTTCCTGGGCGCTAGCAATCGCTTTCGGATCCTGATCAAAGCCAATCACTTTTCCTTCTGCTGACATCTTTGATAACAATAAGCGTGTATGCCCTGCTCCGCCCAACGTACAATCGACGTAAACTCCAGAGGGGTCCTTAAAAATCCCTTCAACTGTTTCCTTGAGTAAAACGGTGACATGTTGAAATTCCAAGACCTTCGTCCCCTTCTTTAAATTCCTAGGTTAACCAAGGACTCTGCCGCAGTAGTGTAAGCATCCTCGGCCTGCTGGCTATAGTCTGTCCAAAGCGCTTGACTCCAAATCTCAACTCGGGACGAGACCCCAACGAGAACCACATCTTTTTCCAATTGGGCATATTCGCGCAGATTCGCGGGTAGCAGAATTCTTCCCTGCTTATCCACTTCACATTCGGTCGCCCCGGAAAAAAAGAATCGGACAAAAGCCCTGACATCAGGCTGGGTAAAAGGTAAATCATGAAGTTTCTGTTCAAGGGCTTGCCACTCCTCAGCAGGGTAAATGAATAGACAGTGATCTAAGCCTTTGGTGGCGATAAATTTCTCGCCCAAGGCTTCGCGGAATTTAGCCGGAACAATCAGTCGGCCTTTCCCATCAATTGTATGGAGGTATTCCCCCATGAACATACTGTCACCCCACAATGATAACTTTTTGCCCCACTTTGCTCCACTTTAACCCACTATTTCTCCATTCAGAGGAATTCTCCTGCAAACTTGTTTTATTTTTTCATAAAAAATTAAGATTTAGGAAGAAAGTCCTAGTCCCAAGAGTACACTCGATCCCTCTCCTAGCAGATTTTCTTTAGAATTCTTAAATCAAAGTGTATCTATAATCATGAACGTGAATTTATAACAAAACTGACACCGCTTGAAAAGCGATGCCAGTTTGCTTAAATTAAAGATATTATATGATAGGCTTTTAAATAATGTCTGTTAAATGGGGTTCAGTTCACTTCTCCAAATTCTTCAATTTTACGGTAAAGATTTCTGACACTAATTCCAAGTAGCCTAGCAGCCTGAGTCCGATTTCCATTTACTTTTCTCAAGATTTGTAAAATATACGCCCGCTCCACATCAGCAAGGGTTGGAGTAGGAATACTTTGCTTCTCCTTTTCACCGATTCTTATCTCCTCTGTAATATTCTCTTCTCTTAGATCACCGTTCTCTTTCCATGGCTTTAAATCACGTTTCCGAGTCAGAACCTGCTCTGGCCAAAAATCTTCCGGATGAATCTCGAAACCCTCAGCGAGAATCATCGCCCGTTCGATTAAATGGGCCAGCTCTCTAACATTTCCCGGGAAATCATAATGGAGGAGGGCCTGTTTTCCCTCTTCTGAGAGCAAAACGCCTTGACTTAACTCCCTTTTTCGATTGGAGTCTAAAAAATACTGGGCTAACGGAATAATATCATCCTTCCGTTCTCTTAATGGAGGCAAGCTCAGGGTCAGCCCATTTAAACGATAAAAGAGATCCTGTCGAAAACGTCCTTGTTCTGCTTCCTGTTTAAGATCACGATTCGTTGCAGTGATAATTCGCACCTGCACCCGGCGTAATCGAGTATCCCCAACTCTACGGAATTCTCCAGTTTCTAAAAAACGCAAGAGCTTAATTTGGAGAGAAAAAGGCATTTCCCCGATTTCATCAAGGAAAAGGGTTCCCCGATCAGCCATCTCGACTAACCCCAGTTTAGTTGCGTTTGCCCCAGTAAAAGCTCCTTTTTCATACCCAAAAAGTTCGCTTTCCATTAACGCTTCCGGAATCGCCCCGGAATTCAAAGGAATATAAGCCCGGGCACTTCGTGGGCTCCAAACATGCAAAGCACGAGCGAATAATTCCTTGCCAGTACCGCTCTCTCCCTGAATCAAAACTGGAGTATCCGCCTGTGCCATTTTTCGGGTCAATTCCTTCAAAGAACGGAGCAATTCACTTTCACCGATTATCTGAGGCTCATGATTCTGCCGATTGACCACTTGCCTTAAACCCGTATTTTCGATCATCAGTTTGCGCTGTTCTAAAGCCTTCTGGATTGTGATTTCCAACTCAGACAGATTACAAGGCTTCATGAGATAATCGTAAGCCCCTGTTTTCATAGCCTCAATAGCTGATTCCACGGTTCCGTGCCCAGTGAGCATTACCACTTGTAGGTCTGGCTGGCGCTGCTTTATTTGAGGGAGAAGTAAAAGTCCATCCCCATCGGGTAACCGTAGATCGAGCAAAACAACATCAAAAAAGCTTTCTTGGAGTAAAGCCATTCCTTCCTGAGCCGTGCCTGCTTCCAGAACTTCATATCCACGACGGCTCAGTCGTTGAACAATAATCTCTCGGAAACCTTCTTCATCATCAAGAATTAGAACCTTATAATGATACTTCATTGATCAAATCACTTCCTTGTGTGGCAGAATAATGGACACAGTAGTCCCTTTCCCTTTTTCACTTTCTATGTTCAAATGTCCCTGCATTCGCTGAATCATTCCATAACTCACGAAAAGTCCTAAACCTGTTCCCCGACCTGCTGGCTTCGTTGTAAAAAACGGATCAAACACCCTCGACAAATCTTGGCTGGAAATTCCCTCGCCATAGTCTCGAACTACTACTTTGATCTGTTGACCCTCTTGATAAGCGTGGATTTCTATGGTCTTCCCTTCCTCTGAGGCATCCATTGCATTGGTTAAAATATTAAGCAGAACTTGTTGCCATTCATTTTCATTACCCAAAAACCATAAAGCCGGTTCAATCTCTTTCTTTAAGGTTAACCCTTTCTGCTTCGCACGATGGGCTACCAAATCTACGATTTGTTGAATCGCGTTTCCTGCATCCATTAGGTCATTGCCTTCCCTGCCCCGACGAGCGAAATGAAGGAGCCGCCCCGTAATTTGCTTGCAACGTTCGATTTGCACAGTTACAATCTTCAAGATCCTTTGGATCTCCGAATTGCCCGGCGGATTACCCTGTTCTTGCATCCGGTCAAGTAAGTCCTCGCTATGCGCAGAAACAATGGCTAAGGGGTTATTGATTTCGTGGGCTATACCCGAAGCTAAAAAACCCACCGTAGCCATCTTTTCTGTCTCAATCACCCGTGCCTCCATCTCTACTTGCTGAGTAACATCTTCAAGGAGCAGAAGATAGGCGGCATTTTCAGAATTTCCAGGGGTGAGCCCATAATACATTTGACGAATGTAACGACGTTCTCCATTCACATCAAAAGGGAGGACCTTCCCATTCTCCAGGAATAAACAGTCCCTTCCTTCTCCGTTGAGAATAGTTTCGCAGGATACATATCGCAGATCTTCCGTACCAAACCAATCAGCAAAAATGGAATTCCACCAGAGGATTTGCTTTTTATTATCGACTAATATCATCCCGGCTCCAATTCCGTTTACCACCGTCTTGAGAAGTTCCCGCTCTTCTTTTAGGTTTTCATTTTTTTCATTGATTTGACGCAACAATCGATTGAAAGCAATGACCAAATTTCCAATCTCATCATTGCTTTCCCTCGGAATTTCAGCCAAGAGATTTTCTGTCGAAATGACTTGGCGTACTCCTTCCTCGAAATGTTCAATCGGTTGAGTAAGTTTCAACCCGAAATAAACACTGATTAACGAAACAACAAGGATTCCAAATAAAATAATTCCCAATACCCGTATAGAAAACTGTTGAACCGGGCTATACGCTTCACTCACCGGTTGCTCAATAAATACGCCCCAATTTGGGATTCCTACCGGTGCATACGTGCCAATAACTCGAACCCCTTCTGGATTTTGGTACTCACTCCCTTGATGCGTAGGAGAATTTCCAGCTAAAAAATTCTGAACCGCAAGATTGTTTTGGACATTTTCCTGTACGAGGACCCGGCTAAAGTCCGTATGTCCAATCAAATTTCCTTTTTCATCTGTTAAGTAGACATAACCCGCTTGCCCAATCTGCAAATTTGTAAACTTTGTGACAAGGCTTTTAAGATCCGCCCGAGCTTGCAGGTATCCAAGGCTTTGTCGTGTTTGAGGATCTTGAATGCTCACAGTAAGATAAACTTGGGGACGACTATCCGGAGACGTAAAAAATACTTCGCTTAATGAAAAACCAGGTTCGAAGCGAACCGGAAAATAGTTAATTTTTTTATGCTCCTCCGGTAGAATAACTTTCCTACGTGAAACCTGACCCAATACACGATAGTCCGAATCGGAGATTTCTAAGCTCTCGAAATACGGAACTTCACGGAGTAAAGTTCCTAAAACGACATCTCGTTTACTCGAGTCTTGACCCACTAAAGTATACGCATTGGTTGAGGTGACATGAATTAGACTATCCACCATATTGGAGATAAAATCATCAATTCGGCCTGAAAGCACATGAGCCCGTTCGTAATTTTGCTCTTGGATGTTGGTTTGTAAGTAAGCGCGTGACGCATTAAAGCTTATCATTCCAAAAATTGTAAGTGGAAGAATCGACATTAAGATACCAAAAAAAAGGACTCGAGCCTTAATTCTCATCCACCAGGGAGAGCGTTCTTGGGTCATGGTTGAATCACCTGATCCGCAAAACTCAAAACACTAGGAGAAGGATTAACCCCAAGTTTTTGAGCTTGATTTAAGTTCACGGAGAAGATAAGGCGGTCGGGTGTTTCGACTGGAATGTCTTTGGGAGAATACCCCCGCAAGATTTTACTCACAATATGTGCGGACTGAACCCCTTGTTCCCGATTAGACGTACCATAAGATGCAAGACAGCCTTCTTCGGTATCAAGGGGGTATACTCCAAAAACCGGGATCTTGTTGGGAGTAGCTAGATTGACAATTTCCCGGGTACTCGTCTCTAAGAAAAAACCAGGAAGTAAAATTATCGCCTCGGTTCCGTCCTTTTGTATACTCTCAAAGGCTTGCTGTATTTCTCCGGAATTAGCAACGGTATACGTATGCACCGATAGCCCAAAAGCTTGGGCAACCGTATTTAGTTCCTTTTGAGTTTGGGCAAATACGGGGACTCGAGTATCTCCGAGCACAGCCACCTGTTTTACTTCTGGCAATAGACGATGCAAAAGTTCCAAGCGCTTTGGCGTCAATTCAAAATGAAAGTTATTGAGTCCTGTTAAGGTCCCCCCGGGTTTGGATAGGTCTTGAACTAAGCCAATATCTACAGGCGAAAGCGTACCCATGAAAACAACGGGGATCTGAACCTTATTCTTCATCGTAAGATCCCTAAGGGTCTGGGCTTCCACGGCCCCAGCTGCCACGAGCACATCCGGCTTTTCTTGCACAAGCTGATAGCCGAGATCATTCATCCGATTAAGATCATTTTTTGCATTTTCAACCTGATAGTTAAGCTGCACACCTTCGGAATATCCTAACTGTTCGAGCTCCGACTTTAAGCCTTCTACTTTCGTAAGTCGTAGATCATTGGCAACCAAAATTCCGATCTTTCGGAGGGCAACTTGCTGTGAAGGCTTACTTATTAAAAAACGAGCTAAAACAATAAGCATCATAATTATGACCACAGCTACAACCCCAGCAACAACCCCAGTTCTTTTCATCTGCACACCTCCCTCATCTTCGGTTTTCTCTTCACCTACCAGTGTAGCATTAATAGGTGCATCGTCAAAAGGGGCATTCACATGCCCCTCTTCATCATCGAATGACCGACCAGAGTACCTAACTATTTAATTTCCACTTTTTCTTATTCTAACCTCAATTCCTGTATCTTTACTTTACCACGGCTTTATTTCCAATGTTAAATTCTAAAGTCGAAGGGGCTGAAGTTTTTGGCAATCCGTAGATGGGAAGGAATCGGAAAGCAAGGAAGAGGATTGTGATCTCTGCTAAAGCGAAGAGTCCAATCATGAGCAAATGCTTAGGATCGGCCGTATAGGGATTCAGCGTATCCGCACTCAACGGAAGTTGTTGTCCTCCGATTACAAAATTAACCCGCATGGCAATGACCCCAATCAACGTCAATAAGGAACCCAAGGAAATCCAACCTAGAGATTTTTTTGTCTTCGGAAGAAAGGTAAGGATAAACGGCACCAATAAACCCAAACCAATCTCAACGCCTAAAAACATCGTTTTGTGACTACCGTATAAGAAGAGTTGTGCTGCTGCATGACCAGCTGCATTAGCATAGTAGAGAACGATAAAGTCAATAACCATAAGCGTACCATCGACCACGATAAACCACTTCATGAGCTGAGCAATGTCAAAAATTAATGCTTTACGTTCCGGAGTAAGGCTTTTTTCCGGAGAGTAGAAACGTTGAGTTATAAGTAATACTAAAATCAATAAACCGGTTCCGGATACCATGGCTGACATCAAGAAAATCAGTGGCATGAGCCCCGTATGCCAAAGAGCACGGGCTTGAATATTCGCAAGGATAAACCCAGTATACCCATGAACGAGGAGGGCTAAGGGCACCCCAAGCGTCCCCAATCTTTTAATCCATTTGTCATCCTTGGCTAAGGCTTGCTCGGAGAGGTCAGTTTTTCCAAAGGTTAAGAGAGCATAAAGTTTTTGCCGGAAACCCGTTAACGTTTGGGTTCCTTGAGCAAAATCCCGGCGCATCATGAACCAAAGATAGATTACGCTATTCAGGGGATATAACGTGAGTAGGAACGTTCCATAAGAGATCGCCGAACGCGGGTTTAGGCGGTAAAACAAGGTGTAGAAGCGTTGGGGTTGCTCTAGATCTCCAATCAAATGCAGCGGAGCAATTGCCAACAAGGCAACAGCCATAACCACGCCTGCCTTCGCAATTGATTTATATTTTTTTATTCCGAATACGGTTCCTAAACTAGAGAGTACGAAGGCTCCGGCACTTAGGCCCGTGTAGAAAAAATAGATCGCGATCATCACACCGAGTTGAACGGGATGTTCAACATTAGCGATATACGTAACATTATCCACCTTAATCCTCCCCTTTCTCTAGGTTCGTATAACGCGCACCCATAATATCCTGATCTGCTCCAATATAGAAAACCATCGGTTCTGTATTCATTTCCGGTTTCAAGACTTGAACTGGATTATTCGCCACAAGTTTAGCCACGAGACTCTTTGGGTTATTTAAATCACCAAACACGCGTGCTCCGCCTACGCAGGTAGTCACACACGCTGGAAGTAGACCCTCCTGAACCCGGTGATAGCAGAAGGTACATTTCTCTGCTGTTTTCCGGACCGGGTTAATAAACCGTGCATCGTAAGGGCAAGCAGCCATACAATACTTACAGCCAATACAATGATCATAATCGATTAAAATCGTACCATCTTCAGCCCGATAGGTGGCTTGCACCGGACAGGCTGCTAAACAAGGGGCATTGTCACAGTGGTTGCATAAACGAGGTAAACGGTAACGGGTTACCTCAGGATAGGTTCCCTTTTCGATTTCCTTAACCCAGGTCCGAAAGACGCCCTCCGGAACTTGATTTTCAATCTTACAGGAAACGGTACACGCATTACACCCGACACACTTACGCAAATCAATAACCATCGCGTAACGTTTCTTTTTCTCAGCCACTTATGCCACTCCTTTCAAATTTTTCATTAAAGAATCTGATCTCTTCCTGGCACAGTTCTAAGGCCAGTTGAGCGAAGTAAGGATAATATCGAGAAACTTCCAATTTTAGAAGCTCTGCCGTGAACTGGGGTAGCCACTCCAGTAAATGATTTTCAAGAACTCTCTGTTGCAATTGGCGTATACCAGAAATCTCTTGTCCAGCATTTGTCGCTTTATTTTCCATTCGACAAAGGTAAGCCATGAAGGAGAGCTCTAGCCCGAGGTGATCGGGGATCTTGGTCTCCTTGAGCGGTTCAAAAATATTCAAGGCGCCCGGATTAAATCCCACCCTCTCATAAAGATCGGAGAGTTGATGTGCTGGACTTCCCCAATGTGATCCGTACTTTATCTTCTTACCTTTGGAGCGCTCCGCTCCCCGGATTGCTGATTCAAAAGGGGGTAGAAAACGACCAGAGACGGGAACAAAGAAGAGATCATAATATTCTTGCGTCAAGCAAAGAAGCTCCGGATCATGGGTCTGAATCCTATTGAGAATCCCTGCAAGTTCAAGAAGCTCTCCAGTCGTGCCTGATTCTGTCCAAGCCTTGAGAACTTGAATAACCTGAGGTGATGGCTCTTTTAAAAAGATTCCTGCCAAAAGCTCATATCCTCTTGCTCGGTCGATTGCATTTTCATCCATTCTGAACATTTAATTAGCCCCCTCCAAATCCTCTAAAGCTTGATAATCCGAGCTTTAATCGTATTACGATCAGTGGATCCCCCGATGAGATCAACCAGAGGATGTGCAGTCTTCATGCTGATATCTCTCAGGGCCAAAAGATTAAGCAGAACGCCTTTACCCCCCTTGGGATCTGCAGAAATTACTTTTCCATCCACGGTATAGGATTTAGCCCCTGCACCCCAATGTCCATAGCCGTATTCCACTGCAATTGAACCTTGGCGTACGCCGCGACGGACCTTAACCGTACCCTCTGCCTCACCTGACGGGGTAACAAGTTTAACTTTATCTCCACTCTGAATTCCCAATTTTGTCGCATCCTCTAGGTTTAGTTCAATAAAATTTGTATCCTGCATATCTTTGAGGACAGGGACATTTGACAGGTAACCTCCCGTTCGATAACGTGGTTTATAAGAAATCACTTGAAACGGCCAATCTGTATCCGGATAAACCTGATTAATAGTTCGTCCATCGGCAAAGGCCGGAGCTTGCCAAGTTGCAGTGCCAGGTAGGAGCTCACCCGTCATACTGTTACGGATGGTCCCTAATGTCTCATTATAAATGTTAACGACTTTGGCGAATTTATTATGAAGAACTTCCCCATCATAATTCTTGTCATAATCCTCAAACCGTCCACCTCGTGCAAGTAGGTAATAGACTTTTTTCCACTCTTCCAGAGTGAGTGACGATTGATAAGGTTTTAAATCCTCTTCGAGGTCGGCTAATTTCAGTTCGTCAACCTCGATATCCGGCACAGGAGTTTCATCAAACGCAATATTAGCCATTGCCTTTAAAAAGAAATCCGCCGCTGAATTCATTGGAGTTGCTTCCCCTTGAGCATTCGGAATCGCTTTATCCCCAACGCCAGGTAAATTAAGACGTTTTCCAACCTCAATAAGATAAGATTCCAGGGAATAGGGCTGTCCACTCTTTGTCTTTGGAACGAGAGGATCAATCACCGGGCGACGGGCACCAGTCACTTTTGTAAGAATCAAATTCCAAACAGGTGGTACTCCCCAGCTTTCATAAAACGTCGTATCAGGAATAATATAGTCGGAGTATTGACTCGAATCACCCATCATGACATCTACTCCGATGATAAGCGGAACATTTTTGGGATCTTTAATATAGTCCTCAACCTCCTTACGAAAAAGGCCGGGAGTTGCATAGAGTGGATTTGTCATCCAGAGCATAAGAATTTTAGCGGAATAGGGATAGCCCGCCATCATCGACGGAATGACATGTCCTTCCAACGCATCAGATAGCGGAGTCCAGGGAAGAGTGGCCGGGTATGGATTTTCTCCTTTGGCTTTACGTGCTTTAAATTCTGGAGTGTCCTCGTAATTCGCACCCTCGCGACTAATTTTGAATCCCTTGGCTTTTACCATGCCCGGAACAGTGAGGAGATCATAACGTTTCCCTTTATCGACCGCAAGATAACCGCCGCCGCTCTTCGTCGACCCACCTTTTCGGTTGATGTTTCCAACGAGAGCATTGAGCATGATAACCGCCATAGAACTGTAAAAACCATTCGTGTGCATTGAAACACCACCATGATGATCCGTTGCTGCCTTCGTACCGTGGCTAAAGAACTCTTTCGCAAGCTTAAAGATTCGCTCTTTGCTTAGACCGCAAGCTTCAGCATATTGCTCAAAAGTAAATCGATTGGCTTCCTCGAGAAGAAGCTGAAGGGAGCTCTTAACAAGAACCTCCTGCCCCCCAATCGTTAACTTTCCACTGTAAAGTAGGACGCCTTCATCGCTCTCAGCGTAATTTTCTGGATTACCTGTTGCTTTATCGATGGCTACATAGTTGATATTGGGTTGAGTATTTGCGGCAGGTTGATTATTCTCAGGCATCTTTAAACCGATCTGCTCGGCACGTAGAAACTTTCCAAAATCCGGATGATTAGGTTCTTGTATGACGAGATAGGTTGCATTAGTCCAGGAAGGATTTTTCTTCTTCGTTGCTGCCTCTTTACTCGGAATAGATAGATAAACCTCATTGATTTTCTTTTTCTCAAACGCCCATCGGATCATCGCCATTGCCAGTGCCCCATCGGCGCCCGGGCGAACCGGTACCCAGGATGATTCTTCCGCATCGGGTGAAGTATACATCCCATTTTGCAGAACAGGATCTACAATAACTGCTCTCATACCCCGTTCTGACTGAGCGAGAGCAGATTTTCGGGCCATCGGCTGGAATGGAATACCCGCCTGACCCGGTGCATTTCCAAAGAACATTACAAATTCAGAGCTCATGTAATCAGCTTTCATATGGGGCTTCTTGTCCCATGTATCGAGAAACGCCAAGAAGGCTATCCGGCGGCTGGCGCCGCAAATTCCACCGTGACCGAAGAAGTTCGGTGTGCCAAAACATTGGGTAATGAAACGTTTGGGGAATTCCGTCCGTCCATCATCCCGCCCACCAATAAAGACAAGTTGATTAGCCTTCGGTCCCCATCCGGGTTGCTCCGGATTAAGTGGGGTATTTTGGTCATGGATCTGACGAAAACCTTCAATGATTCCGTTTTCCCCGATTTCTTTAAATAATTCGCCACCTTCTACCGTTTCCTGAATAGCCTGTTCCCACGTAATAGGTTTCCATTTTCCTTCACCGCGTTGACCTGTACGTTTCAACGGGGTGAGTATACGGTTCGGATCATAAACCATTTGATAGGCTGCATTTCCTCGTTGACAAACGGTTGCTCTCTGAGTATGTCCTAACTCTTGGTATTGCCCTAAACTCAGATAGGACTCCTTAAGGGAAGTTGTGTAAGGAAGATGAGGTTCTGCATTACTCGGATGGTAGGGGTTTCCTAAGACCCGTAGAATTTTGCCCGTCTTCTTATTGACTTTGACCCGGTTCCCGCAATTGCTCCAGCAACCTAAGCAGACACTATTTTTTAGGATGATATCAGGATTAAGTGTTAAATTTCCCGTCTTTGGGTCAATCTTCATTTCTACCGGTATAGCCTCATGGTCATAGGGCGTGGGATTTGCAATCATCTCATCGGCAAGTACGTCGGGGAGTATGTTTTCCATCCCTAAACCAATAGCAGTAAATGTACCTACGGTGGCTACGGATTTTAGAAATTCGCGCCTTTTCATGTTATAATCTCCTTTCTCGTGGGACCTGTTTCAATCTGGGAATTTTCTAGCAAAAATTAGATCGAATTTTGTTTGTGATTAATCATCCAATCCTTTTAAATGCAAAATCCATGCCACTTAATTGTTCCTCCGAATAATATGAATTTACCCGAAAGCTACACATCACCCCGCCCAAATTACTCCCTCTGCATGACAAAAAGTCACTATTTTTCCATGCCCAAAAGGCACACTGACAAAATGTCAGTGTGCCTTTTGGAAAAGTTGCTTTACTCAAAATTTATTTTTATATCATCGTCTCTCTAATTTTCCTTACCCCGCTGCGAGTGCTACATAACGATAAATAACTAGCGCAGTTAAAATCCACATCATCCAGTGAATTTCCTTCACTTTACCTGTTGTCAGTTTTAAGAAGGTGTAAAAGACAATACCAGCAGAAACACCGTTAGCAATACTATAGGTAAACGGCATCATGATGATGGTCAAAAATGCCGGAAGAGATTCTGTAATGTCATCAAAGTTGATTTCCTTGATCCCGCTCATCATGATAAGTCCAACTGTAATCAAGGCTGGTGCCGTCGCAGCATCCGGAATAATGATAAAAATTGGGGCAAAGACGAGTGCCAGAAGGAAGAGTGAGCCGGTCGTCACAGAGGTTAAACCCGTACGACCCCCTTCGCCAATCCCCGCAGCACTTTCTACAAAGGAAGTTATCGTAGAGGTTCCCATCAAAGCTCCGAAACTAATTCCCAAAGCGTCCACTAACATGGCTTTCCCAATCGCCGGAGAATTTCCGTTTTCATCGATCAACCCGGCCTTTTTTCCGGTTCCAACCAAGGTTCCAAAGGTATCAAATAACTCAACAAACGTAAATGTCAAAATCAAGGTACCAATACCTGTTGTAAACGCTCCTTTTAAATCGAGAGCACCAACGGCCAGGTTACTAAAATTAGGCAAAGCCCAATGAAAACTGGCAATATTCGTTGCTTTTAATGGAATTCCAATCAGAGTTGTGAGGATAATCCCGTATAATAACGCACCCTTTACTTTTCTCGCCATTAGGAAGGCGATGATCGCTAAACCGATTAAAGCGGTTAACGTATCCGGTGCTAAGATGTTTCCAAATTTTAAATCCCAGTCCCAGAAGTGTAAGCTGTTCACAAAGCCATTCTGTGCTGTGAGGGTCTTAATGACATCCGGGCTGGTATGTACTTCAGCAACCAAGATGTGTGATAATTTTAAACCAATAATCGTGATAAATAAGCCAATACCTACGGTAATACCGGACTTAATGCCCGCAGGGACAGCTTCAACTAAAATCTGACGAATTTTCGTAACGGTTAAAATAACAAAAATAATTCCTGAGATAAAAACGGCGGCTAAAGCAATCTGCCAAGAAAATTGCCCACCGTGAGCCGAAGCTACGACTGCAAAGTATGCATTCAAGCCCATACCTGGCGCTAAGGCAATCGGGAAATTAACAAATAGCCCCATGGCTATCGTCACAAGACCAGCCGCTACTGCCGTTGCAAAAAATACGGCGTTCGGATCCATTCCCGTTTGAGATAAGATACTTGGATTGACAGCCAAAATGTAGGCCATCGTCATGAACGTCGTCAGTCCCGCCATGATCTCAGTGCGGACATTCGTATGGCGTTCGGAGAGATGAAATAATCGTTCTAACACTCAGAGTTCCCCTTTCAGATTTTTTCTCTTTTGTTATTCGAAGGTTAACGTGGATATTGTACACCAAATCCGAATGTTTATCTAGATATTTTTTCTAACGTTCACACTATTTTTTAGCTTTTTGTTTGGAAAAATCCTTCCGATGATTACTAAGCGAGATGTAAAGGCTTGCCTAGAATCCCGTGAGCCGCCTCCATTACCGCTTCCGGTAAAGTCGGGTGCGCATGAATGGTGTAAACGAGATCCTCAGCATTCAGCCCTTTTTTCACGGCCAATACGAGTTCCTCAATCATACTACTGGCCTGAGGGCCCATGATACTCGCACCCAATACCGTTCCTTGTTCATCCGCTAAAATTTTGACTATGCCGACCGTCTCCCCTAGCGCTATCGCTTTCCCATTAGCACTAAATGGGAACTTACTTGCTTTATATTTCCTTCCTGAGGCTTTCAGCGCTTGCTCCGTTTGACCCACCGTAGCGATTTCCGGATAAGTAAAAATGGCACTCGGGACGGCATCATAGTCGGCCTCTGCGGGTTGCCCAGCGATATTTTCTGCGGCGACGATGCCCTGCATTGAGGCGACATGAGCCAGCATGATTCCGCCCGTCACATCACCAATCGCGTAAACATTAGGGAGGGAGGTTTGCATTTTCTGATTGACGACAATTGCCCTTCGCTCAGTTTGCAGCCCTAAACTTTCACTATCTATCCCTCGCAAATTCGCTTTACGGCCTGTCGCAACCAGGACCTTATCGGCGAGGATTTCCTTTTGCCCTTTAGCATCTTCGACTACAACCATAAGCTGAGATCCGTCCTGACGGATTTCTTTAAGTGCTGTTTTTGTCATGATTTCCATGCCTGACTTCTTTAGAAGCGGAGTCATCCTCTTCGGGATTTCTTCATCGATATTAGCAAGTAAGGAGGGCAGCATTTCCACAACCGTGACTTTGACGCCGAATTCCTGATAAATCGAGGCAAATTCCAGGCCGATAACCCCTCCGCCGATAATCACTAAACGCTCAGGCAGCTCTGTCATCTCAAGAATTTCATCACTCGAGAGGACACCAGGTAAATCCACCCCTGGGATTGGCAAACGAGCAGGCACTGATCCTGTCGCCACTACGAGATTCTCCACTTCATAGCTCTCCGGTCCAGATTCTGTTTCCACTTCGATCTTCCCTGCTTCGCGGACTTGTCCCCACCCCTTAACATATGTAATCTTTGCCGCCTTAATCAGGTGCTCGACTCCGCCAACTAAAGTATCCACAACCTGATCCTTGCGCGCCATGACTTTTGAGAAATCGAAACTGGCATTGCCAACCTGAATTCCAAAATTCCCGGCATGCTGAATTTCTCGCCAAAGTTCGGCACTTTTTACCAACGCTTTCGTTGGGATACAGCCCTTATTAAGGCAGGTTCCGCCAATTCGTTCACCTTCAACTAAGACCACAGATAACCCCAATTGTGCTGCACGCAGCGCACATACATACCCTCCAGGGCCTCCACCTAAAATTCCAATTTGGTACTGCATGACCCAAACCCTCCTGTTCTATCTAACGGTTCACTTCGTCATAATCCTCACAATTCATACACATTTGAGATTTTCCCTGCTTATAGCTTGCTCGAAAAACAAACTTCTTAATAGAAACGTCCAGCGACAGTCTTTGCCCAGGCGACTACCTTAGTTAAAAAAAAGTGACGACAATTAGACACTTATCTAATCGCAATCACTTCCGCTAATTTGCTGTTTGCATATTACACTTTAATTTTGAACGAGAGATTTGTTTAACTGCTCCACTAAATCATCTGGTTTTTTGCCATGCGTTAAAGCCGCACCTTCAATGCTTTCCATTGTCGAAGAAGGGCAACCTAAACAGTGCATTCCCAATTCCAGGAAGATTTGTACCGTTTGCGGATACGTTCTCAAAACTTGTCCAACGGTCATCTCTTTCGTAATCAATCTCAATTCCCCCTCTTTATCTTACAAATCAATTCTAAGTAAACTAGTCGGTTTTAATCAATTATAAGGGATAACCTTTCAATACACAAGACTCAGCTCATCTTCAGCGCTAAACCCTGAAGCAGCGCATAGATTCTTTCCGTCAAATCGAGTTCAAGGGTACCGATTCCACAGCTCGGAGTAAGTATACTTTGGGCACGTAACCGCGCCTCATTGACTCCCCGTTTAACGAGCTCTTGAATATTTCCTTCGAGACATTCCTGTAGACTTTCCACGGTCTCCCCAAAAGCCTTGGCTGAAGTCGGCACGATTCCCCAGGAAAGAATTCCTCCTTGCTCCAAGAAATCATTCAACGACTCCGCTAAAACGATCATACTCGTCATATATTCATAGGCATCAAAGTTGACCACCCGGACCTTAGAATCAAAAAGCAGCGTCCAATCTGTCCCTGCGCAGACATGTACCCCTGGTATACCCCCTTGTCGAAGGATTCCGTCAGAAATCTCATTGATATGAGCAATAAGGCTCTCGCGTCCTAAAGTCACATGCGTCGACGCTCCATAAGCATAAAGTTCGGGTTCATCGATTGAGATAAGAACCGGATAACCGAAACGCGCTAAACGTCGGGTTTGCCACTCACCATGCATCGCCAATGCTTTAACCAAGAGATCCCGCTGGATCTCATCATAATAACTTGCGCGCCGATTAGCATCCGTGATTTGCATACCCACCGTCAACGGTCCACTTAATTGTCCTTTGACCAGTAAAACGCCTTGGGTATCTCGATGTTCTATATCCGCACAAAAGCTTTCAAACCCGATTCCCCCCTTAGGAGTGAAGCCGAAAGCATCCAGTGCTTCTATTTCTCCGCTTTCTGCCCGCAAATAAAGTTCATAGAAACGGGCCATTCTCTCCGGCCAATCCGGAGCCTCCACTTGAAATCGCGGCGAAGCAAAACCTCCAATCACTCCGGTTTCAATAAGCGGCCGCAAAAATTGACCAATAAAGGAGCTTTCCGCCCCTAAGTTCGGGAGTTGAGGCCAATGGGGAGCAGTGGGTACTGATTGCCAAATTAAATCCAACGCAGCTTCAGGGTCAGAATGAGGCAAGCTTCCTATCCCTGTCGCTAAAAAGTGGGGTTCCCAAGTTTTTGGGTTTAAATCTGAACTTTTATTCTCTTCTTTTCTCACCATAATCCCATCCTTTACTCTCGTATACATTTGCCATTCAGCGTATTTTTGCCTGTCTTCATGACCTCTGCTAAGCTATGCTTTGTAGGTCTGCTCGGGTATCGGCGAAACGCTTTGCCCGCTCATCACGGCGCCAGGGCTATTCTGAAAGAGGCCATTTGTTATCCATTCAGGCGAAGCGTTCACCGACCAAACTAGGACTTAAACTCGGGATTTAAAGAGGGGTACCCGCCAAAATCGGCTCCTGCCTCTGTTGGCGGCGGCGCACGTCCTATGCGCCGCCCCACTGAAGCTCCTGTTCCGAGTTTAAGTCAAGTTTGGTGAGCGGCTCACTTAAAGTCTTCATTCCTAACAAAAGGCTCTTTTGGGTCTTAAGAAGACGGACGGGGATTTGCGATACGCCCCTCTGCTTTAAGTCTTCGCTCAGCAAATCGCTTCACCTTTCTGTGTGGCTTAATACTTGTGGCTTAATACTGTAAGAATCTTAGGAGACCCGAAAGCGTAGCTTCTCGCACAGGAGTGAACGATTTGCGGCGGAAGGGCGTCGAGGCGAACGAAGCTTTCGAAGCTTAGCGGCGCCAGTGGTTCACTTCAGGTATTACCCTAAGGTTTGGCAAAGCTGCTTCGGAAGCAAGAGAGACAGCCCAGGAGCGCTAAGTGAATGGATGTGCGAGAAGCTACACGACCCAACCTTTTTTCTCACCTGATGATGGTACACAGCGACCAGAATGCCTACCCGCGTAAAGCAACAACTAGATACCAAAGGTAATACCAATCTGTCCATCTCCAGGTTGCCCAAACCAAGAAGATTAGGGATAATATACCAGGCACAAACAGAATTGGACGATAATGCCCTTTAACCTTGTGCACATCCCGTATCCTGATCGGAAGAAAAAGCAGAGATAATCCTCCATACACTGCTAAGGGCAAATAAATCGGAACACCCCACGGGTGTGCTGCCCACAACAAGGCAGGTATCCAAATCCAGCGATAGCGACGTTCTAACCATAAAGCCAGCCCAAGTGCTGCAGGAGCTTCGGGCATATGTGGTGCTGCCACCCCGATATGTAATAAACGAAGCAGCACAAACGAAAGCGTCAAGATGATCCATATGAGCAGCGGAGACTGCTGTTGTATGGCAGCCCATAAGGGCCATTGTTCTGGTATCCAAACCGCCCAAGAAACTTGGGTATGAAAGAGAAACGACGTCACAATTCCAGCCAGAGTTCCTTCTCGACTTAAGAGCGCTAAACCCTGCCAGTACCACGCTCGGCGAAGAGCACGTTTGGGTTTTCGTTCCTTAAGATCTTTATACCGCCAACTGCTTGCGCTAATATTCGCCAAAATGACGAGTAACACCCAGGCCGCCCAAATTCCTGCAACTAGAGATTCCCGCGACCAAGGTATGGGAATCTTCGTTTGTCCTTCTGTGTTGTAAACCACTTTCCCCCAGGGTCCTTGAAAACCCGATTGAGTCAGCTGAACATTGTTTAGCGAAGAAGGGACTTGAGCTCCAGTGACTCGAGCTATAAAAGTCGGCAACGGTTGGGTCTGTGCCTGAACATTATTCCAAAAATTTGAGTTTATTAAGCGTGGATCAGCCTCTAAGCCCGTACCTCCTGTCCACGCCCACAGGGATGGATGGAGCATTCCTGTGCGGATAAGGTTTCCCCAACCGGAGGGGTTAGGGAGCCGATTTGCAGGTACCATCTTCGCTGGAAGTTCTGCCCATATCCCCATCCCCATCTGATCCGCCGCCTCCAACCAAGCTTCATCTGGAAAAGGTCCAATAAAATAAATAAGGTTATACCCTTTATCCTTTTGCGTTGTTAACCATTGTTGGACTTGCCCCGTATGTCGCACCTGAGCCTCTTGCTCAGGAGAAAGGGTTAGTCCTGAAATCGTTAAGGGTTGTCCATTTTTAACGAACTTTCCCTCTTGCAAGGTTATTGAGGATAATCCAAGAGGGATGGATACATCATCCTTATCTCCCTTTGGGTTCATCACGGTCAGATAAAGCTGAAAACGAAACGGGTCCTTCGTCGTCCATTGGCGAGCCTGAGGAACGGTAAAAGTCAGAGTTAAATCCTGAACTGACGATTCCCCAAGTTCAATCTGTGCCGAAGCTGTTGCCACCGCTGAGGAACCATCCGAGAGAACACCTTGGATATTCCAGGGACCATATTCTGAAACCGAATGATGAATGATCTGGGTTTGCAGTAAGACCACCGCGTCTCCATTCTTCCACTGAACACTCACCTTTGGCGTTGCCAAACTGGTTTCCATGGTTGCGACTAACTGCAACGCGCCCTTAATTTGTCCCTTTGCAGGCCAGTTTAAACCAAATAACGTATTTTCTTGAAACGGCGGTGCTGAGGACTCAATCAAAATTAAATTATCTTCACCATAATGAAGCGCATTCGCGGGCAGGAGAAACTCTTCCTCTCCTCCATCATCCGCAAACTTGCCAATCTGATGAGTGCTATCCATGCCATTGAGATAGATCGCTCCTGCTCCATTAACGCCCTTCATTTGGAGGAGAACATTGCGAGCACTCCATTCAGACGGGATTTGAAATTTTTTAACCGCGACATGGAATTTCTGAGTTGAGGGAAGAATTACCTCTCCTGCAGCAATCAGAGGATAATCTCTCTTTTGCTGGGTCAGATTTTGCGATTCCGTTACAAAAGCTTGTCTTAAAGAAGAATAGCTATTCCAGCTTCCTCGTAAATCTAAGGTTAAACGCTGAGTACTGATAGGTCCTGCTCCCGTCTCTAAGGACATTCCCGGGGCCCCACTCCAGTTCCAAATTAAGAATCCAAACGCTAGTATTGATGCAGCAAGAAGTAAAATAATGCGACGTTTAAACATGATTGCGTTTTACCCTTTCTTTTAACAATGGGATTTAATACAATATGTTCGCGAAAATAAAAAAAAATCCTTGCTCTGAAGGATAAAAATAAGTCGTTAGTAAATGGACTAACGACTTATTCAAGTTCTTTTAGTGGACTAACGTCTTTTGGCATTCGGGACAAACGCCATAAAACTCCATCCGATGCCCCATCACTTTAAACCCTGTTTCTTCGGCAACCTCATCTTCCATCGTTAAAAGAGGGCGATGATAATCTACGACTTTTCCACATTCCGTACACACGACATGATAGTGATTTACAGGATTTCCATCAAAACGGCTTGACATATCTCCATAGGATAACTCAAGAATATGGCCGTGTTCTTTAAGCATGTTGAGCGTATTATAAATCGTACCGAGACTTACTCCTGGGAATTTCGCTTTCACTTGATTATAGATATCTTCTGCAGTCGGATGGGTATCCGTCCCTAAAAGATATTCAAGAATGGCTTGTCTCTGAGGCGTAAACCGCACGCCTTTTTCCTTAAGGTGTCTTAAAATATCAATAGCGTTCATAATTCTCATCTCCTAGCCTGCCCATTAATAAACTTATAACCATTAAAACCTCAAACTTACTTGTTTTCGATATCAATAATCTCTTAATAATTATTTTAATTTTATTATAAATTTTGATTGTCATATTGTCAATAATTATTCTTGATTAGGAGTCTTTGGGATCTACTCCCTATTTTCGCTGTGAAACATTAAAAGGGAGAGCACTTCGACTCTCCCTTTTAATGTTTCACATTCAATTAGTCTTGAGCTGGAGCGCCAACAGGGCAGACTCCTGCACAAGTACCACATTCTGTGCAAGCATCAGCGTCGATGACGTATTGATCATCTCCTGCACTAATCGCGCCTGCTGGACATTCAGCTTCGCATGCACCACAGCTAATGCAGTCTGAGGAAATTTTGTAAGCCATTAGAACAACCCCCTTCTCCCCTTATTCAACGTCACTATACCAAAGAGAAAGGAAAAAGGCAAGATGAAACTTACTATTTTACCCATATACTAAAATATCATTCATTTCAGAGAACGACTTAGATAATGATTAAATATCCCGATCTGGGCGATATGGAACCTGATAAAGTCTTCGCATACAATGCGAGCAGTATGGCAAGGTACGATTGCTGACATGATTTCTCCGAAAAAGAACATGAGTTAGGTCTTCGTGTTCAAAACCACAAGATCGACATTTTTCTAACACCAGTATTACCTCCTAGGTTGTGAGCTTATGTACTATTACCTGATACTCCTAGTATGTTCAATAAAGGCCTTCACTAAACCCAAATTGATCTTCTTCATTAACATTTAAAATCTTGAGCTCAGGATATTTTGCAAATGTCCTAAGGTATAGCACTCAAACATTTGACAGTAAGGCCGGAAATACTCCACCGTCTTCGTTTCAGGCCAACGCTTTTCGGGAAGGGTGTTCAACCAAAGAATCTCACGAACTTTTCTGCGGATATTCTTGAGAAGTCCGGCTGCCCTCTCCCCTTCAAGAGTCTGGGTATCACTCAGAATAATCAAAACGGTATTGCGCGAAAAGGACTTCGCATATTTCTTCGCGAGTTCTTCTAAAGAAACAGCGAGATTCGTCCCTCCACCCCATTCTTTACTTGCTTCTGGCAATGCAGCCTGAAGCATTGCCTGGAGGGAATGTCCGGACCGAACCTTTCCTGTCAGTTCGAGCAAGCGATCAGCAAAGGCATAGGTTTCAATCCCGTTCACGGCGGAAGATAAGCCATAGATAAATTGCAAGATAAATTCCGTATACTTCATCATCGAACCCGACAAATCACAAAGCAAAACGAATTTCGGACGGCTCCTCCGCTTAACGCGAAAACGGCGTTCAAGCAACACTCCACCGAACCGGAGATTTTCCCGCAGGGTATGACGCATATCAATTCCGCCTCTCTTGCCCCGCGCTTGATACCTCCGCGAAGCCTGGGCGGCGAGTCGTTGGGAAAGCTGCTGAATCAACTGCATCACCTGTGGCCATTCTTCAGGCGTAATATTCTTAAGATCTCGCGTAAAATATTGAATTTCTTGTTCACGGCAGGCCCGTTCGACTTCAGAGAGAAGTCCCCCTTCTCCAGGCGGAGATAACGGAAACTCAGACTCCTCTCCAAGTTTATGCCGCCAATACTCGAGAGATCCTCTAAGCACCCGTTCGACCATTGGCTGAAAGGAATGATCCACCGGGATTCCATTACGGATTCCTTGCTCAGAACGAGTCAAAAAATCTTTAATCCGTTCCTTTTCCGCTTCCGGAAGCTGCAAATAAACCATCCGTTGTTCCTCGGTTAAATTCAGTTCCTCCCCTTGGAAGCTCAGCTCTTTGCGACTCTTAGAGAGCCCCTTATGAACATTGTCTGCCTTTTCCCGCGCTTCGTTTTGCCAATTCGCCTGCTGCTCTGGTGGAGCAAAAAAAGCTCGGAAGGCTTCATTAAACCAGGGGATATTTTGCGGAGATTTTACCAGAGTTGCTTGGAGGATTCCCTCAGTCCGTTCTTTATCCTCTAGTCCAAGCTTCAGCAAGGATTGCAATGCATCTTGGACTTCCGTCATACTTACAGGGACTCCACCTTCCCGAAGCAAGCGAGCGAATTCGAGAAGATGTCGGTCTAGTTCGCTACGTTCCTTTATCACATGCTCACCCATCACGATCACCTATAACGCTTTCGCTTCCCAAAGTAAACGTTCAGCGCCCATTTCTTGATAGAAAAGTTCTAAATCCTCCTGGCTTTTGATGAGAAGACTGAGCGTCGACTCAATCCAAGCCGGATCCAACTCTGCTTTGCCCATAACTAACAGCGCCTTCGCCCAATCTAATGTTTCTGAGACAGAAGGCATCTTCTGAAGGGTCAATTTTTCCCGGAGCACGCCCACGGATTTGGCCACTTGATAGGCTAGTTTATCAGGTAGTCCTGGAAGTTTGGCTCTCAAGATCTTGACCTCTTTCTCCACTGAAGGGGGATCGACATGGAGAAAAACACAACGCCTTTTCAACCCGTCAGAAAGCTCTCGTTCCCCATTCGAGGTTAAGATGACTAAGGGCCGTTCCTGTGCTTTTATTGTCCCCATCTCCGGGATCGTCACTTGAAACTCACCAAGTATCTCCAGTAAAAACGCCTCAAACTCACCATCGGTCTTATCAATTTCATCAATTAACAATACCGAAGCTTCTGGACTCATCAGTCCTTGTAGTAGAGGACGTGGAAGTAGATATTCAGGAGAAAATAAATCTTCCTCCTGTAGATTCTCCTTCTGCATTTGAATCTTTAAAAGTTGCCTTTGGTAATTCCATTCATAAAGCGCCTTATTTTCATCTAAGCCCTCATAACACTGTAACCGGATCAATGGGGCAGCCATCACTTGGCATAATGCCTTAGCTATCTCTGTCTTGCCTACCCCAGGAGGCCCTACAACTAAAATCGGCTTTTCCAATTGGATTGCAAGATAAGCTGTGAGCGCGATCCGGTCTTTTTTCTCCGTAATATACCCTATTTCTGACAGAGCTTTTTCGAACTCATCCAGAGTCATATCGATTTTCATACCTACCCCTCCCCACTTCTCTATACCCGATGACTAACCGCCACTAGACTCCTGCTTCTTAAGCGGGAGATAAGTGGCGCTAAGTCCCTGGGTATAGAATTGTCTAAATCTATGATTTGGTGCCAATTCTTATCCTCGTAGGGGATAAGTGCAACTGGACTTCAGATGAAATCAAAACTCCATCTGAAGTAAGTTTTCTTTATAGCGGTATCATACCACGAAATAAGTCTTATGAAAATTCTGAAATATTGATGCATTGCTCAAGCACTTCGAAGGACGCTAAACGGCTAAAGGCCAAAAAGTCATCCCACTGGGATCGTTCCAACTTCCATGGACAATGGGCAGAAATCCGGCTGGCAAACCCAATGGGTTGTCCCCCTATCCGTTTTTCCGTGCGACGTTGGGCTAAGCTCACCACCCCTTCTGACCGTGCGGTACAAAAGATCGGTTCTAGACAAAGTACAGGTCTTTCTTTATAAGTCACCTGCAAACTGTACTGATATAAGGGTTTGACCCCCACTTTCGCACTTTGGATCTTCTCCTTAAGATGTGTTGGATCCGGTTGAAGTTCTGCCCCCATCCGTTGCCAAAACGTCTTTTCTGTTGATGTCAGGATCGGTGCACGCAAAGCTACAGCTCCCGTCTGCCGCGCTAAGTGAGCCACATAATGAGCAAGCTCCTTTTCCCTTTGACTCTCATAGGATAACCCAAACAGAACCACGAGACGTTCCGCTGAGCTAATTACGAGTTCACCCAGCTCCTCATTTTCTCCCAAAGCAACCGTATGATACCCTGGCAAAGGCTGTAATCTGGGCTTGGCCTCTTTACCCTTTTCCGTGAGAAAAGTTGCTAGGGCCTCTGACCAATCTTGCAAACCCACCTCATTCCAGTCATCTTGAGGATCCAAACTAAGTTCCATCCAAGGCATATGGCTTCCTTCTTTCCTGAGCATAGAAAATTCACAAATTCTTCTTTAGTGTGCCAGAATATTGATTTTCTATGCTCGGTGGAGGATAAAGAAAACCCGGCTTTCGCCGAGCTTTGCGATAAAGAAGACTTGGCCAGAGCCAAAGCGATGGCCTTAGTCGCCTTATCCTGCCGGACTTAACTACGTGCATCGTAGGAAAGCGAAAACCGCTGGTTGCGCTTATGCTATCTGCCAAAAATTTATACTTTCTGTTAGTATAAAGAAAACTTGGCTTGCGCCAAGCCTCTGGCGTAGGCGGAAGCCTTAGTTGCACTTATGCTATCTGCCCCCAGACTTATACTTTCTGTTAGTATAAAAAAGGTACCCTCTGGCCCTTAAAACTTCCTTATTTCTTCAGTTAACCATGCATCCAGATCAGAGATTAACTCAACCTGAGGCAGAAAGTCAAGAATCCGCTCTCCCCAGTAAGGATCAAATTCGTAACCCAGTAGCCCGCGAATTTCTTTCAAGGCACTCTCCTGATCCTTAGCCTGCATCCGGTAACGCTTTACTTCAGTCAAGGTTGTGTACCTGTCAAAGATCCGGATTCCACGGGCCAACAAAGGAATATCCGTTCCGCTCAGCTTATACGGATAGCCCCCACCCAAGTAGTTTTCGTGATGGGCAGCAACGCCTTTAGCGATTCTTTCCCAGAATCGATTCCCTGTTTGGTGATAAAAATCAAGAATCACTTTTTCCGAAGCCAGCGGATGTTCAATTTCGCAGCGCCAAAATTCCAGCAATTTCTCATTTTCCATATCCTTTAATTGTTCAGTAGCAAAAAGGATTTCCCGTGGCCAACGTATCTTGCCAATATCATGGAGTAACCCAGACGCTACCCATTCATTTCGGGTAACCCAGGCTTGTTTAATCAAAAGTTTACCTGAAGGGGTATCCGCAAAACATGACATAAGATAGGTAACCTTTAAACAATGATAATAAGTAACGTCATCGATCCAGGCCAAATCTCTTAGTAATTGCTCGATCTCCTTGCCATACATCTTCGTTCAGCCCCTCTCCTCACGCTTAACTCAAAGGAAGAGTGAGTCGCTTTTTCTGTTCAAATCGGATCAGTCGTTTTACGCCACAAGCTTGAAGTAAGTGAGTTGCTTCACTTAAATCTCGTCCGACATACTGAGCCTCATGGGCATCGGAACCTAAAGTAAACTCAATTCCCCGATTGACCATTTCCTGAATCAATTTCCGTTCAGGATAAAATTCTCCGACAGGTTTATACCGTCCCGCCGTATTCAGCTCAGCCACTAAACCATTTTCTACGATGGCTTGAAGCGCGTTAGCTGCTAATTCACGGACATCCGTGCGCGGTCTCACCCCAAAAATCTTAATCAAATCAAAATGGCCGATCGTCGTAAAAAGTTGACTACGTGCTGCTTTTTCGACAAGCGAAAAATACTCGAGGTAGAGTTGATCAGGATCTACTTCACGGTGTTTGGGCGCCTGATCCGGATAATCAAATAACCAGTTCTTGATTTCATGGACTGATCCAATAACGTAGTCAAAGGGAAACGTCTGTAAAAGGGTCTGAATTTTCGCTTCATCTTCAGCGCGGTAATCAACCTCCAAGCCCACTCGGACCTTTAGGTCGGGGTATTCTTCGGCAACCTCGCGGATTAACGGCAGATTCAGATCCTCGAGATACATGTCATGATCTGAAAAGCCGATCTCCTGCAGTCCTGCACGTCGAGCCGCCTCTAAATAGTCTTGAATATTTTCCCGATTAGCGGGCCTGTCCTGATGTCCAATTAAATGCGTATGTAAGTCTAACATTTTCCACCTCTCCCTCTCAATTTCTCTCTACCGTAAAAAGGCCAAGAAAGGTCTCACCAAGCTATGCTTTTTAGGTCTACTCGGGTGTCGGCGAAACGCTTTGCCCGCTCATCATGGCGCCGGGGCTATTCACTTGGCGACTCCGCTACCTCGCTAAACCTCGGGGTGCTAAAAGAGGTACGCCGCTCCTGCGCGTCCATGCGCCCGCGGCATCAGTCCATCCATGGACAAGTCCACAGCTCGGCTTCACGCTCCACTGCCTGCGTTCACTACGCCCCTCAGCTTTAAGTCTTCGCTCAGCAATTCGTTTCGCCTGTCTTTGTGGCTTTCATAATGTTACATCTCAAGAGTCCTGATAACGTAGCTTCTCGCACAGGAATGAACGATTTGCGGAGGGGCGCTATGGCGCACGACGCTTCCGTGGGTTAGCGTGCCGCAGGTTCACATGCAGTAAGCAGAAGGGTTCGGCTAAGCTCCCTCGGAAGCGAGTGTGCCAGCCCTGGAGCGCTAAGTGAATGGATGTATGATATAGGAGACTGGCTAGAGTTGAGGTACGAAACTCTAGCCCTAGTCGACTTATCCTCGAAGGGGAGAAGCTACACGACCCCAACTTTTTCATCCTCTGATGGTGCTATGCTCCGGCATGAAGGTCTACCCTAAAGAAAAATTCCTTTAGAGGGTTTACAGCGTCTGTAAGCCCGTTTTCACGAGGAGATACGGCTTTGTTTCAAGTTCAGACTTTGTGAACCGCGTATCGGGGGATTTCAAGTCTTTAAAGAAGTTTCCCGACAACTTTACATCGGTTTTGCCAACGATTTTCCCGTTATGAATTCTTAAACTTTGCGGGGCACTTAAGGAATATTCTCCGGCAGTACTATTTTGCGTATGCATTCCCAGCACCGAAAGAATCAAAATTCCATCTTCAATTCCTACAAGAACTTCCGGCCAAGAACCTTCCTGATCATGCTTGAGGTAAAGCCCTGAAGTCCCTTGGGGAAGTGCCGTGGGTTTTCCGCCCCAACGATGAGCATCCTTGACCCGTAAAAAGGGAGTTTTCAGGACACCCTTCTGAACAAGAATAGTGCGTTCGGCAGCTATTCCCTCAGAGGTAACGAGATAAGAGCCTAGTTCGAAGGGACGAAGTGGGTCAACCACAAGCGTCAAGCCTTCATTAAAAACCTGTTCCTGCTTTTCAAAATGTTCGACTCGATAAGCGCTTTGTCCTTCTAGAATGCTTTGCCCCACGAAATTAGGAACAATAAATTGCCCTAAAAAAGAGTCCACTACTCCTGGCGAAAAGACTACTGTGGTCTGAGGCCCAATAGGTGCCCCCTCCTGCTGCATCGCCTGATAATAGGCCAGCGTCTGTTGCCAAGTTTTTACCCACTCTTCCTCACTAATCAAGCGCCTCTTCGCGAACCCTCCCCCCACTAAACTATCAAAGGAATAGGAGAGCGCATATTGAGATTCCTGATAGGAGACCGCCAGGCCCTTAGAATTGCGGACATGACGATAACCCCAAGCGGCTTGGATGCTTGCCTGCATTTCCGCTTGTTCCGGTCGATCTTTCAGTAAACGGCTCAATTGTTCAAAAAGGATCTCATCCTCACCGGCGAGAATTTTCTGGACTGCTCGATCTTCTACCGCAACCAAAGGGATCGCTTCGGGAGCCGGAATCTCACGGCCGTCTGGGTCTTCATAAGCAGCCTGATACCATTCTTGCAACTGCTCTTGCCCTGATTGAGCGTTCTTTCCTGAAACAGCCTGAACGTTAGCTCGGCTTAAGCGACCATCCTCCCAAATAATAACCACCTCTCCACTTTCCCCTTGATGATAACTGGGAGGTGTGTAAACACTACCAGGAGCACTATCTTTGATCCCTAACGAGGTAAGTTGCGTTTCGTGAACCACAATCCGCCAGTCACGAACCTTAAGCTTCAGCTGGACTGGGGAAGTTTGTGCTTTATACAAAAGTTCTTCGAGATGGGCTATAAGTTTCATCCTTGTTCTCCCCCTAAACTAACCTGTTCATCTTGCTCAAGCAGAAGATAACGATGGCTTCCACCACTAGAAGGAACCGCTTGTCCTGATTTTCCGCAAGTTCCTATGGCATCATAACACCCTTGTCCGAGACCAGCGCGAATCGCTTGCAAGGCTGAAAGGATTTTCCCGCTAAAAATACTGGGTTGATAAACCGGTAAATTCGGATCGGCAAGATCAATCATCCCATCACACTGAAAAACGAAATCCCCCGTCTTGGGATTGACCTGACCACCCCGGTAGCCCAGCAGCAAAAGATGTTTACCCTCTTCTCTCAGTTCTCCCTTTTCTTTAAGAACCTCTCGGACTTGCCGAATCTCTTCCCTCAGACTCGGCGCTTGAGGGATCGGGATCGCCTGATCGACGATCAGGCGAATATTCGTCATCCGAGGAAGGGGGATATAGCCATAGCTTTCCGCCCGACCCGCTCCTGTCACTTCCATTCCAGCCTCCTCAGCCGAAAATATATCACCAAGGCCTGCTAATAATACTCCATCTTTGACAATCTGGACCGTTTCTCGTTTCAGCCCATTCGCGGAATACGGTTGATACGCCCAGTCGCCCACGAGCGGACCATCAATAATCTGGACACCAGATCGCGCCACCTTGAGCCCCTTTTTCAATTTACCCTTTTCCCCCAGCACGGATTCCTTCATATGGTCGGATTCGACCGCATGCCCGAAGGCTTCATGCGCTAACCCCTTTGCTAAACCATAATCAATGACTAACGGATAATGCCCGGAAGGAAGCTGGGGAGCTCGACAAACAGCTTTAGCGAATTCAGCGCGCTCAAGGGCTTTAGTTTCTAAGAAGGCATCTTCTTGCTCCAGTTGCAAAATTCCCACATCTACGCCGCTCCTTTGAACCAACGTACTTTGAGCACGCTCGTTTTCGCGGACGGTTCCTTGGTGCATGAGCAAAGCGCGTGGAATTACAAAAGACACCCGGGTTCCATCTGAACGTCCGATACACCAGAGATCTTCAACTTGACGGTAACTGGTCTGCCAAGAGATTTTCGGATTACGCTCCAATAACCTTTGGTGCAGGCCTAAAACTTTCGTTTGAAGTTCAGCCAGGGAAAAATGTTCAAAAGGGAAAACCCGCGGATCCTCAGCATCTTCCTCAATCCGAGGGGCCTTGAGAATCTCCCGATTACACTCCGCCCCGATCTGAGCGTTGCGTTCGGCCAAGGAAGTCGCTCTTTGCATTACCTGTCGCCCGACTTCGAGGCTTAGAACATCGGCAGAAGCAAAACCTGACGCTCCCTCTTGTGTAAAAGCCTGAACCCCTATTCCGCTATCCCAACCGCTCGAAACCCGTTCGAACCGTCCATTGCTCAAGCGCATTCCCCATTCTCTTCTGGATTCTAAGCGTACGATACAGTATTCATTCTGACTTTCTTTAAAGAGTTGATCTACCAGTTCTCGAAGTTCGTTTTGATTCACGTTTTTCCTCCATTTTTCGACTTAATTATTTGTATTGTATTATACCACGCTTGGCTCATTAAAATAATTCCCTGGAAAATGAATGTATATTTTAGTTGCCCTTCGGACACAATCTAAATAGTCTCACGTTTTCCAATTTTTTATCCCCACTCCTCTCTTTTACTTCACTTGCGACAAGTATTATATACTTCTGTCGCAAGCCTTTTTTTACCCACTTATTAAAGAAAACTTGGCTTGCGCCAAGCCTCTGGCGTAGGCGGAAGCCTTAGTTGCACTTATGCTATCTGCCCAAAACTTATACTTTCTGTTAGTAAAAAGAAAGTCAAAGACCAGCTAATTCTAGGGTCTTTGACTTTCTTTATTTCTATATTTCATTAGTCTAAGACTTTCACCATCAACTTCCGTTCCTCGGCAAAGCCAAGCATTTCATAAAGCTGGAGAGCATGAAGATTATGACTGCTCACAGCCAAGCCTAAATAAGGAATCCCCTGTTCCCGGGAATATTGTTCTGCTGATTCCATCAGAGTTCGTCCAACTCCCTGGCGTCGATATTTGGGTAAAACCGCGAAATCCATAATCCAGGTTTGCAAAACCCCGGTTAATTCTTCGCGCGAGGACGGATAAAGAACCAGATACCCCATGGGTTCCCCTTTTTCAGTTTCGGCAATAAACACCCTCGAATCTGTCTGCTGAATCCACGTCCAGAACCCTTTTAAGATCTTCTCCCGGTATTTGAGCGTGTCCTCCATGGGCTGTTTGCGCCATGGTGAAATGCTAGCAGGTATCACATCTTTTCCTAAAGCATACATAAAAGGCCAATCCTGAACGTTTCCCTGGCGAACCCGCATAAAATCACCCCTTGGGATAATGTACGCACGAGTTAACGCAGTTGCGCCTGTTCTGCAGGGTGAAAATAATTCATATATAAAATTAGTCTCCTATAGGTAAAGGAGGATACAATATGTCGCTCCTCCTCTCGATGCTTCTCGGGCTCTTTTGCTTGCTTTATGGTATGTCGATTCTCCGTCTCGGACTTGAGCGTTTCGCTGCGGATGCCTTTAAACGTGTACTTCGTGAAATGACTATTACACCGTGGCGTGGCCTCTGGAGTGGCACTGCAGCGACGGCACTGCTTCAATCTAGCACTGCCCTTACCGTGATGACTATTTCCTTTGTTGATGCCGGTCTGATTCCCTTTGAAAATACGCTCAGCCTCATCCTTGGGAGTAATATCGGAACCACGATGACCACTCAGCTCCTCGCCTTTTCTCTGGATTCCTTCATTCCCTATATTTTACTCCTCGGAGCGCTCGGATTTCTCTTTATCCCCAATCGTTACCGTTACCTGGCCCTTTCCGTCTTCGGACTCGGGTTATTGTTTCTTGCCCTTTATTTATTAGAAACCGGAATGGCCCCTTTAGCCGAAGTCCCAGTCGTTCAGCAGTTCTTGCAACAGCTTGGGGATCATTATCTCCAAGGGATACTTGCAGGAACTTTACTCTCCGCACTACTGCACTCCTCTACAGCTACAACCGGTCTCGTAATGCTTCTTGCGGAAGGAGGATATCTGACCCTGCCCACTGCCCTCGCCTTTATTTTCGGAGCCAATATTGGAACCTGTTTTACCACTATTCTCGCGTCCCTCGCTACAAACCGGGCTGCCCAGCGCGTGGCCGTCTTTCACATCTTACTAAACGTATTTGGGGTTCTCCTCTTTCTGCCCTTTCTTACTCCGCTGGCCTACCTCCTAGAAGGACTTGGAGGTAGTCTCAGCCGCCAAGTAGCCAATGCGCATACTCTCTTCAACCTGATCTCTTCCCTCGTTGCTTTCCCGTTTCTGCCCTGGGCTACGCGGTTTTTAACGCGGGTATTAAAGTAACGAATGGTAGTCCCTTTTAAGCAGTTGAATATAAATATTTCCATATTCTGAAGGGTTCTCCACTCTTTTGTCGAAATTGTTTGAATAGATCGGAGGAGAACTTATGTCTTCAGATTTAGAATTAGAATTAGTGGGAATTAATGAAAATGAGAGTTTCAAGAATTTAGATTGTGGAGTCCCTTCAATAAATAAGTATTTATTGGATGGTGACGCATATTATGAACATATAATGAAACTAGCCAATACAAAACTTATTAGGTTAGATAGAAAAATAGTAGGATACTTTTCAATGCAGTTTAAAGAAATAAAAATTGAAGAAAGTAATATTTTATATCCGTGTATTTGTTTGAAATATATATGTACAGATAATAATTATCAAAATATGGGTATTGGCACAAAAGTTCTTAACTATGTTGTAGGAAATTCTAAAAATATATCGGACTTTATTGGATGCAGATGTTTATTGATTGATGCAATTACATCAAAAATACAATGGTACAAGGACAGGGGCTTTGATTTTCTTGAAGATGATGATAATATAGTCTTAGAAGACTCAACTGTTAAAATGATTATTGATTTTCGCGACAATGAAGTAGTAGAAGATTATTTTGAAGTTTGATTGAAAGGTGTGATTTCTTATGATTAGATATGAAAACAATCAAATAATTTTGAGTGGTAAGACAGCAAAATCGTTTGATAATAAATTAAATAATCCTAAGAGAGAAACTATAGTTAAAAGGGATATATATTTTAAAGAAATTAAAAATAATCTAAGTGTTAAAACCGTTAATGGAAAAACCATAATTAAATAAATCAAAATTAAATTGAAGACCTCTACCAAGGGGTCTTTTATCATTTCAGCAGACAAAAAAGCATTCATAATCCTCATGCGAAAACAAGACAGAAAACATACGCAGGGACAATGTGGCAACGGGATGGGAATGGATATCTCGCCAAACATTGAACGTGGACGTGGACGTGCCTAGTGCAGATTAACGCCATGGAAGGCGTAGCAGCAACTCTAATTAGCAGTTATGCTTTAGCTTGGTCTGCAAGCGTACGTCCGAACGTCTGTAAAGTAACGCTGCTTGTAAAGGGTAGATTAAAGCAACTGATACTTTTCCGCCAAAAAATCGCAGATACCGACTGCATCCTCGAGATCGAAGCAGGGTACCCCCACCTCGAACCTAACATCGCTGACTATAGCGATCAGCTCTTCCGGCTTGTAAAAAAGCTCTCGATGGACCTCAGAACGAAAAACCTCGATTTTGGGTTTATTTCCGTGTTTATATCCTTCCGTGAAAATAAGGTCGACATCTGGAAGCCGTTCCAGCACTTCATCAAGAGTCCGTTCTAACTCGCCTGATTCCAAAATAGCCATCTTATGGGGAGAAGAAATGGCGACTACATCTGCTCCCGCTTGGGTGAAACGCCAGGAGTCCTTTCCGGGCTTATCGATCTCAAACTCATGGGCATCATGTTTAACAACCGCGACTCGCCAACCTCGGCTCTTGGCTTCACGCACGAGTTTTTCGAGCAACGTTGTTTTACCAGAGTTCGAATGACGCGCGACGATCGAGACGATCGGGGTTTGAGTTGAGTTCTCACCTGAGTTCATCAAAGTTCTCCTTCTGAAAGAATCCAGTGTGCGCATAAAGTTTCCCCTTCTTGAACGGGTCCATGTCCGCCTGGAACATCCACCAATAGATTACTCCCAATCATCGAACGTAAAACCCCCGAGCCTTGCGCATAATTCGGATCGGCCCAGATTTCTCCCTCACGGAAAACCGCGCGCGCACGTAAAAAGCGTCGTTGTTTCCCAGATTTACCGAAGCTTCCTGCCATCTTGACAGGGAAAACCTCTTCCTCATCTCTTCGTCCTGACATCTTTTTTAGCGCAGGACGAACGAGAAGTTCGTAGGTAATCATCGCCGCCGCTGGATTTCCGGAAAGCGAAAAATAAAGCTGGTTACCCTTTATGCCCACTGCTACCGGAGTTCCGGGTTTGAAATTTACTTTCCAGAAGAGCAGTTCACAGTCGATTCCTATTAGCGCTTCACGAATCAAGTCATAATCACCTGCTGAAGCACCACCTGTTGTCACCACTGCATCCATATCCTGCAAAGATTTCAGAGTCGCGATCGTTTCCGGAAGACGATCTGGAACGAAGGAAGCTACTTTCACGTCGCAGCCCACCTCCATTAAAAGTCCCCGTAATGTATAAGTGTTACTGTTATAAATCTTTCCTGGCTGCAGCGCTTGCCCCACTTCCATTAATTCCGAACCCGTGGAAAGCAACCCGATGCGCGGCCGCCGATAAACGGTTACCTCTTCCACCCCTAATGCTGCTAACAACCCAACAGATGGAGGGTTAAGTACGGTTCCGGAAATTAAGACGATTTCCCCTTTTTGGATTTCCTCGCCTTGGTGAACAATATTCGCCCCCGCTGAAACTGGGCGATGAATCAGAACTTGATCGTCGTGCGACTCCGTATCTTCCATCCTTACCACACAATTTGCACCCACTGGAATCGGTGCTCCGGTAAAGATCTTCGCACACTCTCCCTGACCTAATTCCCGAACTGGGTACGTCCCTGCGGGAATTTCGCTAACCTCGCGCAACGGCAGAGGCGTAGGATCTGCCTTACTCGCCACATAAGCATAACCATCAAGCGGAGATCGATCAAAGGGAGGCATTGCGATGGGAGAGGTAACCGATACTGCTAAAATACGGTGATACGCCTCACTCAGATGAACTTTTTCGGTCGCCATCGGATGGATTTTTTGTGAAACGAGTTCCCAGGCTCGTTCTAACGAAATCATTGTTTCCATACGTCTATTCCTTCCCCTAATTTTGCAACGTTTAAAATTTGTACTTTTAATTATTTGCTAGATCGCCTTCAACCGTTCAACCTGGACAATTCCTTTTTCCCGATAGATCTCCAGTGAACGATAGGCTTCTTCGATATGAATAATTTCTTTGTCCATATAGATCAGAACATTGGGATGGCACTTCGCAACCTTTAGCCGCTTCGTTCCCGGCAAATAGACCACAGTGGTACTTACTCCCGATCCCCCTAATTCACGGATTTCGACATTTCCACCTGCTATGACCTTTCCTCCACGACAGACTCCCTCGATTTTAACATCTCCACCCGCCTGAATTGTTGAGTTATAAGTCCCTTTATAACAGGTAAACGCCCCCCCACATTCGACATTTGTTCCTTGAATATAATCAACTGAGCACTCTAATTTTTCGGGAACTTCAATTGAGATATTTAAAACCAACTGCTCTAAGGCTTTGTTCACGCTGTGCAGAAGAGGCAATGCCTGAGGGTCAAGAGGGCCCAAGCCTACCAAAAAGCGTTTGGCAGTACGTATCAACACGATAATCTCCTGAGTCAAAAGCTCATCTTTTGTGCCCAAAACGAACTTTTCCAAATCGGTAGCCATTTTGGGAAGATCAACATATCTACGCTCCATAATGAGTTTTAAACATTGTCCTGGCTTTAAACGCTGTGCATCAGGAGAATTAATCAGTTCCGCCGTTTGCATCAGGCAAGGGGTTAGACATTCGTAGAATTCTTTCATTCGCCGTAACAATTCGGAACGAACGACATAGCTTGCACCAACGACCAAATGCCCACCCAAAACATTATGGGCTATTTTAAGACCCCTTTCAGCACGAATTTCCGCTTTTGAGACCGATCCTTGAATTTCTACTTTTCCCCCCGAATAAACATGAAGCCCATCCTGGACACTCCCATAGACGAAAACATCTCTGGGAAACTCGATGCTGCCTGTCGCCAAATCCACATCTTGATTAAGAAGATAAACATTCTCGACCATATATGTTATCTCATCCACGCGGATGGGTAATCCAGCACAGGTAGCAACAACCTCCAAACCATCTTCGGAAAGTTTAACGTTCTTTTTTAATTTAAACTGAAGATCCTTCACGGGTGCTGAAGGAATCGGCTGACCCAGAACATCCTTGCCAGGTACTCCTTCCTTTCCCGGAACTTTTCGGGCTAAAATTGCACCTTCTTTAATGAAATTTATCTTCGTGGCAAAAAAGTCAATACGCTCTTCATTTTCGTCATACCCTTTCGAACATTCTCCCACAAAATCTTCGAAACGAGCTGGCACTGGAGCTGTAGGCAGGGTTCCGCTCGCGATAACAACTTCGCCTGTCCCTTCAATAAACAGTATTTCTGCCCATGCCTCAGGGTGAATTCCATGGACAATACTCAACCGTTGGATATCTTCCTGCAAGCGTTCTTGATCCCAATACTCGCCCTCAGGTGGAGTCTCTTTCCAGAGCACGGTATTTTCCCATTTCAAGCGAACATCAGATTGCACAAACTCAGGTAACTCATAGCGTCCTGATTTCTCATGTTTCACTTTAGCAATTGCCGTTAAGCCGTTTTCGCGAATGACCAGTTCCCAAGTCCTTAGTCCTAAACTTTCACTCGGGATAAACTCGATCTCATCTTCACCTGTCACGCTGAAAGGCAGTACTTGCAATTCCCCGTTCCAATAGAGGGCCCCTGCTTCCGGATAAGGAATAATCTGTCGAACGGAAGGGGCTAACTTAATCGTATATTTCTTTTCTTCTGCGTTCCAAACTGGCTGCATATCCGAATCCTTCTGGTCTTGGCCAAGGACCTTCGAATCATCTGAGAGATCATTGATTTCGTCAATTTCTACCCCTTCACTCGTCGCAAAGGACTTAGCCATCAGGTCTGATTGTTCTGATTCCAGACATACCCGTACTTTCCACTGCCGTGAAAGGAATCCCGGCTTATCCAGTACCTCTATTTCTAAATCCTCCGGTTGGCATTTCCATTTTTGGGCATATTCGATTCTAATATTCTCAACAGACTTTCCTCGTGTCGTCTCTTCTCGCATTTTTTACACCCCATCTATAATAATTCAGTTGTTTCGACAACTTGGATGCCTTCTATTATTATATTTTAGCAACTTAGGGGTAAAATTTCCAGATAATTCTTCAAATTATTAGTTCTTTGCTTTTTCTTACTTTTTCCTACTTTTTTCGCTGTTTTATTCTTTCCTTAAGCTCCACCATCTGGGCCCAAGGGCCACTTTATCTCGACTTCCTGATACCCTGTCGATTCTTGCCCGTTCGGGTCCTGATTATTTCCGGGGACTTTAGGCAATGCCTTGGAAGGCGTTGTGACAACAGGTTTCAGCAAATCGACTTCTTGATCTTCGATGACTTTAGCGGTCGTAATTCCTTGCAGTAAATTACTCACGACTTTCTTCGCAGCTTTTGGATCTACCTCCCAATAGCTTACCCCTTCTAAATCTAAAAACTTTCCAGGTAATGTTTGCGAAACAATATCTGCTTTCTCAAAACCGACCGCTGCCTTGGACAATTTAAACATATCACCTAGGCTTAGGTTGGTATTAACTGCCTCGTTAAGCTGGGGAATTAACCAAGGAAGTTTGGGAAGGGTCGAGATTTGCATCATTTCCTTAGCCACTGCCTTCAAAACAACCTGTTGGCGCGCCGTCCGGGAAATATCGGCTAGAGCATCATACCTGAAACGGGCATACTGAAGCGCTTGTGATCCATCTAAACGTTGAATCCCTTTTTTGAGGTTAATATATCCGTCGGTTACATCTCCAGTTTCATAGTACATATCTTTTTCGACATCGACTGTGATCCCCCCGAGGGTATCAATGATTTGTTTAAAGCCGCTGAAATTTGTTTGGATATAGCCGGCTAGTGGTACCCCTGTCAAATTTGTGACCACTTCCTCGAGTGTTTGCATATCCTTAAGGGAAGCAACGGAGTTAATCTTGATATAAGGGTGTTTCGAAATGGAAATCCGCGTATCGCGCGGAATTGAGAGCAAACTGATCCGCTTGTCCACCGGATCAATACTGGCCAGGATTAAGGAATCCGTATTAAACTTTTCTTCACTATTAGAACGTTGGTCGGCTCCCACTAACAGAACGCTCACCCGATTCGTCATATCAACTCCTTCAGGCCCTTTGAGCGTTGGGGAATTATCCATTGAGGATGGCCGGGAATACAAGAAATAGCCGGAAACTGCGGTAACGGCCGCTAATATCAATAACACCAGTAACCTAAATGTTTTTTTTCTTCTCACATCATCAACTCCGTACGAACTCTTCAGAAACCTTTAACCTTTTTGATCGATTTCCCGATGATCTGCATTAATTTTTCTATATTGTAGCATGCTTTTCCTCCTCAATTCCAGTTTAGCCTAAAAATCTGGATTTAATAAAGAAAACCCGGCTTTCGCCGAGCATAGCGAGAACGAAAGCCGTTGGTTGCACTTATGCTATCTGCCCTAAACTTATACTTTCTGTTAGTATAAAGAAAACCCGGCTTTCGCCGAGCATAGCGA
>Ga0255336_100331_pt1 | contig 86072 bp, 77 predicted proteins | sample MeOH1_35cm_T3_17_FD_189102 | JGI IMG/M metagenome (GOLD analysis project Ga0255336, IMG submission 189102) | Sandy soil microbial communities from University of British Columbia, Vancouver, Canada - MeOH1_35cm_T3_179 | ecosystem: Engineered > Artificial ecosystem > Sand microcosm > Unclassified ... | reverse complement strand
CAATAAAATCCGTCCAAGCTGACGACATGTGCGTCAGCTTGGACACCTTGCATGCAGGCCTGCTACGCCAGGCCTGCATGAGAAAAACCGTCGACGAACCCCGGAGGGGGTTTGTCGACGGCCTGGGTTTCGCCGTAGGCGAAACATCCTCGCATTATGCATTAAAAATGCTTAATGCGACAGCCCCTTTTTAGGTGCCTTTTCTAATAATCATCCCCAGGGTGCAGGGGCGGAGCCCCTGCGTCTTTCGTCCCCTCGTTATTCCCACCTCAGCAGCAGCACTTTTTCCACGAACGCCCGGACCACCCGCCTGTCGAACTGGGTGCCGGCGTTCTTTTTGAGCTCCGCGGCCGCCTGCTCGGCGGTGAGCTTGTTGTGGTAGTGCCTGTCGCTCGTCATGACGTCGAACGCCTCGCACACGCTGATGATCCGGGACTGGATGGGGATCTCGTTGCCCGAAAGCCCGCGCGGATACCCTTTGCCGTCCATGCGCTCATGGTGGCAGAGCACGAATTCCGAGAGGCTCATGAACTCGGTCGTTTCCTTGAGGATATGATAGCCCTTTTCGGGATGCTGCCGGACGGTCGCGCGCTCGGCCGGGGTCAGCTCCCCCTTTTTGTTGAGCAGGATGCTGTCGATACCGATCTTGCCGATATCGTGCAAAAGCCCCGCCGCGGAAAGCTCGCTGATCTGGTTTTCGTCCATATCCAGGGCCTTGGCAAGCTCCCCGCACAGCATGCTGACCTGCACGCTGTGCTGCGCCTCCTCGGGTTGATCCTGGTAAAGGGAGTTGGTGATGAGCTTGATCGTCTCGTTGCGCATGCTGACGCTTTCGGTCAGCTTGCGAAGGTACATGCGGTTTTCGGCCTCGAGGAACAGGGCGTTGATGCTCTTTTCATTGCCCTCCTTGGTGGACCAGCCGAACGAGACGGAAAGGATGACGCTGTCCTCCATCTGGCCGTAGATCTCCTGCCGGACGCGCCGGATGATCTTTTCCGCGGTCTTCGCGTTGGTCTGGGGCAGCAGCAGCACGAATTCGTCGCCGCCGATGCGCGCCGCCACGTCCCGCGCCCTGCACGCGGCCTTGAGGCCTTCCGCCACGCGGACGAGGAGCCTGTCCCCCGCCTGGTGGCCGAACACGTCGTTGGTGAGCTTGAGGCCGTTGACGTCGAACAGCACCAGCGTGATGGGGAACAGCCCGTGCTCGTCCACGTACCGGAGCTGATCGTCGTAATACCGGCGGTTATAGAGGCCGGTGAGCTGATCGTGGTAGCTCAGGTAAAGGATCTGCTGCTCGGCGCGCTTGCGCTCTTCGATATTGCGGCTCACGCCGATGACCTCGATCTCGTGGCTGGCGTTCTCCCGGAGACGGCAGGACGTCTCCGTCCAGACCAGCTCCCCTTCCTTCCTGCGCATCTGCAGCTCCAGGAGGAAGGAGCTGGAGTCGCCGGGGTTTTCCAAAAATGTGCCGGCCAGTTCGTTCACCTTTCCCATCAGGCGGCTGAGCGAAGCGGGAGAAACCAGCGTGTCGATGGAGAGCGCCGCGGCCTCCTCGGGCGTATAGCCCGTAACGGTCTGCACGGTGGGGCTGAAATAGCTCATCCGGTAATTGGAGTAATTGAACACCCAGATCATATCGGACACGAACTCGGTGATGAGGCGGTATTTCTCCTCGCTGGAATGGATCTCCTCCTCGACCTTCTTGCGCTCGTCGATGTCGATCATAAAGTACTGCACGGCCTGCCTGCCCTTCCACTGGATCTGCACGCCGCTGCACTGCACCCATATGGGATCGCCCGTTTTCCTGCAGATGCGGAACTCCGTCTTGCTGTCCGCGTCCAGAATGCCGTTGAGGCGCTTATAGTAATAAACGGCGACCCGCTCCCTGTCCTCATGATGGATGAATTCCAAAAAAGGCCGGCCCGCCATCTCCTCGGCGCTGTACCCGGCGTACGTCTCGGCAGCGGCGTTGGCAAGCTGGACGCGGTTGTCCTGAATCACCAAAATCGCCTCGGACGCGTTCTTGAACAGGAGGCGGAACTGTTCCTCCCTCGCCTTGAGTTGCTCCTCCGTCTCCATGCGCGCCGTGACGTCGTGGAAAAAAATCACCGTCTCCTCGCCGCGGAGCATGCTCTGCCGTTCCGCCTTCATTTCAACATAGCGCACGCCCGCGCTCTTCGTCTGGATACGGAAGGTGGTGATCTCCGCAGAATCCTGCGTCCGCCGCCTGTCCCGGTACCGGAAGGCGAGGGCCTGGTCCCGCTCGTCGGCAAGGTCGGTAAAGGGCCTGCCGAGCAGCTCCTCCTGCGTAAAGCCGGTAATGCGCTCGGTCATGCCGTTGCACAGGCGGATCATGTCGTCCCGCTCGACGACGATCGCCTCCGACGAGCGTTCGAACAGGAGACGGTACTCCTCCTCGCGGATGCGCTCCTCGGTGATATCCGTAAAATTGACCCAGAAATGCATGGGCTCGGGCGAGTAGACGAATATCCGGTAATAGCGGCCCAGCCCGTCCACGTACGCATCAAATTCCTTTTCCCCGCCCGAAAGCGCAATCGCGCCGAACTCGGCGACAAAATCGACCTGCTCGGAGCGGATATCCGGCATCACCTCGGTCACGCGCCGGCCCAGCAGATCCCCCCGGCGCAGCCCCGTCATGCTCTCAAAGGCCCGGTTGGCCTCCAGAAACACATAATCGCACGGCTGCCCCCCATCGTCGAGAACGATCCGGTGATAGGCGAAGCCGACGCTGGCGCGCTCAAACGCCTGATAATCCATAAAGCCTTCCTCCCGGGCAACCGCCCGCATGACGCCGTATCCGAAAGCCGGGGCCGCAGCCGTCTCGGGCGCCTTCTCCGGCCGAGTTTCCATCGTTCCCCCGGAATCGGGCTCCGGGGTATATCTTATTTCGTGATTCTCATATAAAACTGGAGCCTGCTTCCGGAAATAGCCAGAAAAATTTTTCAAAATTATTCCATCCCGCCGCCGCCCCTCCCGCTCCCGGGGGCATTGACAGAAGGAGCGGAATTTGTTATGAATACAGGTATGTCTAAAAACCAACGGCAGTAACATACGGGGGAAGAAAGGCGCGCATGCTTACACAAATCGTCACAGTCGGATCGCAGGTGCTCATTTTATTCATCCTGATCGGCACGGGGTACCTGTGCGGCAAGGCAAAGATACTCACCGAACCGGCGGTCGAAGGCCTGACGTCCTTTATGCTGACCGTCGTCGTGCCCAGCGCCCTCATCGATTCCTTTTGCCGTCCCTTCGATCCTTCCCTGCTCCGGGGATTCCTGATCGTCATCGCCGCCGCCGTCGTCTCCCACCTCTTAGGGGCCGCGCTCTCCCGCCTGATAGTGCGCGACGGGGACCCTTCGACACAGCGCGTGCTCCGTTTCGGCGCGACGTTCGGCAACTGCGGCTATATGGGGCTGCCGCTTCTGAACGCGCTTTTAGGCTCCATCGGCGTTTTTTACGGCGCGGCGTATATCATGATCTTCACGGTCATCGCGTGGACATACGGCCTTGTGCAAATGACCGGGGACAAACGGGAGATCTCCGTCAAAAAGATCGTCACAAACCCCGGGCTGATCGGCTCCGTGATCGGGATCGTGATCTTCCTGTTCTCCGTAAAGCTCCCGGACGTCGTGTACCAGCCTATCCATTATCTTGCGGCGCTCAATACGCCCGTTCCGATGGTGATCGTGGGGTTCTACCTCTCCCAGGCCGATCTTGGCGCCATCTGGAGGAAGTTTGGCAACTACGCCGCCACATTCGTGCGGCTTGTCGCGACGCCGCTTCTGATGCTGGGACTCATGTACCTGCTGGGGGTGCGCGGGGAGATCCTTGTAAGCGTCACCGCGAGCACCGCGGTCCCCACGGCCGCGCTCACCACCATGCTTTCGGTACGCTACCGGCAGGACGCCCGGGCGTCCGCTTCCATCATCTCCATGACGACGCTGCTATGCCTCGTGACCATGCCGCTGATCGTGGGCTTCGCGCAGTATATCGGCTCCCGGTAAGGGGCCCGGCACAGCGGAAGGCCGGAAACGCTTTTACTATTTGTTCATGCACGGACAGGCACGGAACGTGTTACCATTATAACAGGTTCCATAAAGAATAGGATCGGGGAAATTATGAAAATTCTGTATCACATCCGGCGCGCCGCCGCCCTGCTTGCCGCCCTTGCAGCGGCCGCCGCCTTCGCGGGCTGCACGCCCGCCGCGGACGCTTTGGAGCCCACGGCCGCTCCCGCCGCGGCTTCACCGGCGTATACGCCCGCGCAGGCAGCAGAACCGGCGCCCTCCGCGGCCGCCTCCGGCGAAGCGCCCGGCGAGGCGGGCGTTCTCGCGGCCCTCGGCATCGAAAAAGAGGCGCTGCTCGGCTTTACGAACGTCGATCTGGACGGGGACGGCGTTCTGGACACCGCGGCGCTTTTTACGACCGACGCCCCCGAAGGCGAATATGTGACGAAGCTTTCGATCGCCTCCGTCGGCGGCGGCGGAAAGGCGCTCGTCACGCCGCTGGATTTCCCGGACGGCCTAGCAAGAAATTCCATTCAGCTCCTGGTCATCCCCTGCCAGCGGCAGGGGCTGCCGCTTTCCTTTTTCGCCCTTGCGGGCGGCGCTTACGGCGGCACGGTGGAGCATGTGGGATACTCGGTTTTGAAATGGGGCCCTTCGGGCTGGACGGATACCTTCGCGAAGTACAGGGACGCCGGCATGAGCTACACGCTGACCATGGAGGACGGACCCAAGGCGACCCTTACGCTCTCCAACGGGAACATCTACCCCCTGGAACCCTCGGATACCGAGACCTATCTGGAATCCGGCTGGATCGGTCAGGACGGCAAGCTCACCAAGGACGCGCATGTGTTCGGGGAGCACACCGGCTTTTCCTCGCTCATCCCCACCGTGACGGACGGCGTGCTGGCGCTCTCCGGCACGCAGGAGATACGCGGCCTGCATAAGCTGGACGTGTTGGCGACCCTCAACACCGTCTGGAAGTATGACGGCGCGGACTGGTCCGCCACGGCGGACGTGGAGCCGGTTGTGGGATAAGCCAGATGCGGGCCAACCGGCTGCGCCGGTTGGCCCGCATCTGCAATTGTTCATTATTCATTGTTCACTCCCTTAGAGGAGCTCCCCGTATTTGCGCACATAAATCTTCTTTACCACCGTTACCAGCACCATGTACATGGCGATGATCAGCGCCAGGTACGCGAAGTACACGGGCGGCAGCGGCGCGAGCTTCAGCGCCGCGCCGATGGGCGTGAAGGGGATCATCGTCAGCACCAGAATGGCCGACAGCCCCAGCGATACCACCGGGAAGCTCGCCCTGCTCTGGATAAACGGGATCTTGGGCGTGCGGATCATATGGATGACCAGCGTCTGCGTCCACATGGACTCCACGAACCACCCCGCCTGGAACAGCGCGATATACTTCAGGCGCATCGCCGGGTCCGCGATATTCTGGAACAACTGCCCGCCGCACGCGGCGGGGCAGATCACGAAGTACATCAGGACATACGTCGCGATATCGAACACCGAGCTTGTGGGCCCGATCCATACCATGAACTTGCCGATGGTGGAGCTGTCCCACGTGCGCGGCACGAGCAGGAACTCCCGGTCCACGTTGTCCCACGGGATGGCCGTGCAGGAGATATCGTAGATGAGGTTCAGAAGGATCAGGTGGATGGACGCCATCGGCAAAAACGGCAGGAATGCGCTGGCGGCCAATACCGAGAACATGTTGCCGAAGTTGGAGCTTGCCGTCATCTTGATGTACTTGATCATGTTGGCGTAGACCTTCCGCCCTTCGACGATGCCCTCCTCCAGCACCATCAGGTTCTTTTCGAGCAGGATGACGTCGGCCGACTCCTTGGCGATATCCACGGCGTTGTCCACCGAGATCCCGACGTCGCTCGCTTTCATGGCCGAGGCGTCGTTGATGCCGTCGCCCAGGAAGCCCACCGCATGCCCGTTGTTTCGGATGGCCGTGACGATCCGGGCCTTCTGCCCGGGGGAAAGCTTGGCGAACACATCCGTGGTCTTTACGGCCTCCGAAAGGGCGCCGTCGTCCATCGCCTCGATATCCGCGCCCAGCAACAGCCTGTCCGCGCCGACGCCCACCTTTTTACAGACGTAACGCGTCACGCGGTCGTTATCGCCGGTGAGGACCTTGATCTTGACCCCGTATTCGCGAAGCGCCGCGAGGGCGGCAGAAGTCTCCTTGGGCGGATCGAGAAAGGCAAGGTAGCCGATAAGCACCATGTCCTTCTCATCCGCCACCGAGAACGCGCCCACGGGCGAGGGGCTCGTCTTCTGCGCCACGGCAATCACGCGCATGCCGTCGTCGTTGAGCGCATCCACCGTCGTTAGAATCTCCTTCTTGATCTCGTCGGTCAGCGCGACGGTCTCGCCGTTGTACTCGGCGTGGGTGCAGATGGAGAGCATTTCCTCCACCGCGCCCTTAGTGACCATCTGCGTCTTGCCGCTTTTGTCCGCCACCACCACGCTCAAGCGGCGGCGGTCGAAATCAAAAGGGATTTCGTCTACCTTTTCATATCGCTGCGCGAGCCCGCGCAGCGACGGCTCCGTTTCGCTTTCCTCTTTGGCCCGCTCGATGATGGAGACATCCATGAGGGATTTGAGGCCCGTCTGAAAGTAGCTGTTGAGAAACGCGTGGCGGAGTACCCGCACATCCTCCTTGCCGTGGATATCCAGGTGGTACTCGAGCGCGACCCGGTCCTGGGTGAGCGTGCCCGTCTTATCCGTGCAGAGCACGTCCATGGCCCCGAGGTTCTGGATGGCGTTGAGGTCCTTGATGATGGTCTTGTGCCGGGACATCGACACCGCGCCCTTGGCGAGGCAGGTGGTGACGATCATCGGCAGCATCTGCGGCGTAAGGCCGACCGCCACCGAGATGGCGAACAGCAGCGCGCCCAGCCAGTCCTTTTTGGTGATGCCGTTTATGAGCAGCACGATGGGCACCATCACCAGCATGAAGCGGATGAGCACCCAGGAGACCGAGTTCACGCCCTTTTCAAAGGTGGTCTGCTCCTTCTTCGCTTCGGAAAGGTCCTTGGCGATGGAGCCTAAGAGGGTATCGTCCCCCGTCGCCACCGCCACGCAGGAGGCGCTGCCGCTGATGACGGTGCTGCCCATGAAGGCGAGGTCGGCGCACTCGGTAACGGACTGGTACGCGCCCTCCTTCTGCGGCTGGGGAACCTTTTCCACGGGGTCGCTCTCGCCGGTGAGGGACGCCTGGTTGATAAAGAGGTCCTTGGCCGAGAGGATGCGCACGTCCGCCGGCACCATGTCCCCCGCGGCCAGGTAGACGATATCGCCCACCACGACTTCTTCGAGCGGGATCTCGCTGCGGCCCACGCGCTTTCTTTCGACCGCGGTGGTGGTCTTTACCATTTCGGCGAGCCGCGCCGCCGCGTTGCCCGAGCGGGTCTCCTGCACGAAGCGCAGGATCCCGCTCATCAGCACGATCGTCAGGATGATGATGAGCGGCACCGGGTTCTTTTCCCCGGACGCCGCCACGATGACGTCGGTATACAGCGATACCAGCGCCAGCGCGATCAAAATCGCCGTGAAGGGGCTGGCGAACGCTTCCCACAGCCGTTTGAGCCAGGAGTTTTTCTTTCCCTGGGAAATCTTGTTCTCGCCGTAGAACTTGCGGGCCGCCTCCACAAGGTACGGACTTAAGCCGGCAAAGGAAGTATCCAGCTCATCGAGAACCGTCGATACGTCCCACCCGGCAAACTCCACAAGGCGCTGTGTTTTTGTTTTGAAAGCCTGCTCCGCCTTCTGCCTGGCAAGCTGCTTGCTGTTGCGTTTGAATTCCATCGGTCCATACCTCCATTCATAATATTGGCCAAATGCCAAAAGTTATGGGAAGTATGGCATGAAACGAGAAGGCTGCCGCGCCCGCATAAAAATAGCGGGACAGCGCCCGCGAAAACATGGCCCGCCGGCTTAACGCCCGGCTGCGGCCCCGCCCCCGCGCGGCAACTGCGAATTGCCCGATGAAAAGAACATGGCACGCCAAAAGGATGCTTTTCCTTCAAAGGTGCATCGCCCTCTCGGATCTATGCCACTACTACTCCCGGCGTCCATTCCTTTCACCTCACAATCCCGATTGGTTTGGGCGACCATAAACCGCCCTTATAAGTAGAATATTCTCCGGGGCGCGCGTTGTCAACCCTTTCCGTCTTCGACAAATATTTTTATTTTACGGCCAAAAACCGGCACGCTTTATCTTAAAGCGGCCTGCCGCATTTGGGGCAGAACCGGAAATCCTCGGCCGTCTCGTAACCGCAATTGCCGCAGCGCCGCACGCCCCGGCTCCGGCCCGAAAAGTGCAGGTCCTCGGGCCGGAGCTCTCTGATCCCGCCGTTCTGGAGCTTTTCCGCCAGCTCGCGGCTGATCTCGGCCGTGCTCCCGCAGCAGGAGGTCCTGATCAAATACCGCTTGTTCCACCGGAACATCGGAATAAAGAACAGGCTGAAGCACATGTAGGTCATAACCAGCGCGTATCGGCCGAACCTGCCGCAGCAGGGGCAGACGACGGCCTGATCGAACGGCAGCCGCTTCTCCCGCGGATCGACGCCGAACAAAAAGAACACGCTCCCGCCTCCTTTTGCCTCCATGATAAAACGGCGCGCGGAAAAAGGCAATCGCGGGAACGCACCTTTTCCGGAAAGGAAAACCCCGGCGGGGAATCTGAATATAGCAAAGGGGCTGCTTTGTTTTCAGAGCAGCCCGAAATTTTTATGCGAAGCTGTCGGACAAGGTCCCCCCCTTCCGGGGGTGCGGGGGCGGAGCCCCCGCGTCTCCCGTCACGTCTCCCTTAAAACCTCCACCCGAAACCGAAGCCGCGCCGTCCGTCATGGCCCGGCCCGAAAAAGCCGTGGCCGGACCAGCCCTCGCACTCCTCGCCGGTGACGCCGTTGGCCGCGGCGAGCTTGCCGATCAGGGCGGCAAGCTCTTCCTGCTCCTCGGCGGAGAGGCCGGAAATGAGTTGATCCAACTGCTCCTGGCGTGTCCCCTTTGCGCCTCCGGCACGCGTTTTACCCGCCTGGGTGACGTAGTAGGCGCCGTCCCTGTCTTCCACAAGGTTTTCCCGGACAAGCTGGTCGAGCAGGGTGCGCAGCGGCAGAGCCGGGATCCCGGTAAGCGGGCAAAGCTCGGGGACCGTCCTGCCGTCGTACTCGGACAGCACCCGCAGCACGTACCGCCCTCCGTGAAGGCGCTCCTCGGGCTCTCCGTCGTGGATAAACCCGCCCCGGAATTTCCCGAGCAGGCCCCCGATCTGCCGCATCATTTTCTGTGCCTGAGAAAGTTCCATCGCCATATCCTCCTGAAATTAATAAGGTACCTTCCGCACTCAGCATATGACACACGTCCCACGCTGTCAAGCTAAATATAAAGGTACCTTTAAAATTTCACATTTGCTTCATGGGGATCGCGTAAAAGCCCGCCGCCCCTTACGCGGCGGCAAGGGTCTCGGCATCCCGAAGCAACGCTTCCCCTTCGGCGCGCAGAGCCTCCGCTTTTGCCGGGTCCGCGATGCCGTCCAGGTTGGCGCGCACGTTCAGCCACGCGCCGCGGACAGAGGCGAGGAGGTTCAGGGCCGCCACGCCGAGATCGCTCGCGGCGTTGGCGTTGGAATGGCCCGCAAGCCGCCGCGCGAGGCGCAGCCCCTCTACGGCAAGCCGCATGGTTTCGAGCGGCGCTTCCGCCGCACGGAGCGTTTCCTCCGCGATGCGGCGGCCGCGCGCCGCGCGCTCTTCCTCCGTGTCCTTGGGCAGCCCGTAAGCTGCGAACACCGCCCGGTACGCCTCGGCGTCGCGCTCGATGAGCGCACAAAGTTTTTCCCGGAGCGCCCCCGCCTCCCGCGCCGCCGCCTCAGAGAGCGCCTGCTCCGCTTCGTACTTTTTCCTGCCCAGTGTCAGCCTCGCCGCCATTTCCACAAGCGCCGCGCCCTGCGCGCCGCACAGCGCAGAAGCGCTGCCGCCGCCGGGCGCGGGGGCAGCGGAAGCGAGAAGTTCGAAATACTCAGATAGCGGCAGCGCCATGAGACTCATACGCGGTCTCCCCTTTTTTGATGACCGTGTGGACCTGGTTGCTGCCGAAGCGGTAGCAGAGCATCTCCATATCCGGCGCGTCCCACAGCACGAGATCGGCCTGCTTGCCGGCCTCCAGCGTGCCCGCCCGCTCGCCCATGCCGGCGGCGCACGCCGCGTTGCGCGTGACGGCGGTGAGCACTTCCTCGGGCGTCATGCCGTACCTGAGGTACGCGAGGTTCATCGCGAGCTGCAGGTTGAGCGACGGGCTGGAGCCGGGGTTGAAGTCCGACGCGACCGCCACCGGGATGCCGAGCCCGATCATCCGCCGCGCCTGCGCGAACGGCTGGTTGAGATAGAAGGAGGTCTGGGGCAGCAGCACCGCCGTCACGCCGCCCTTAGCAAGCGCCGCCATGCCGCGCTCCCCCGTGGCGATCAGGTGCTCGGCGGAGACGGCGCCAAGCTCGCCCGCGAGCGCCGCGCCTCCGAGCTCCTCGATCTCGTCCGCATGGATCTTGAGCCCCAGGCCCAGGCGCTGCGCCGCGAGCAGATACCTGCGGCTCTCTGCCACGCCGAACGCCGAATCCTCGCAGAACACGTCCGCGAAAAGTGCTAACCCTTCCTCCGCCACCGCGGGCAGGACCTTTTCGCACAGATACCCGATATACCCGTCCGCGTTCCCCGCGAACTCCTCCGGCACCGCGTGCGCGCCCATAAACGTGGGCACGACCTCCACCGGCTGGGTGATGTTGAGCCACCGCATCACGCGGAGCTGCTTACGCTCGTGATCGAGATTCAGCCCGTATCCGCTTTTCGCCTCCACGGCGGTGACGCCGTTTTGCAGCATCTCCCCCAGGAACGCACGGCTGCGCTCGTACAGCTCGTCCTCCGTCGCTTCCCGCGTGCGCCGCACCGTATCGAGAATGCCGCCGCCCGCGCGCAGAATCTCCAGATACGACGCGCCCCTAAGCCTGAGCGGCACCTCGTGCTGCCGCCACCCGCCGAACACCAGATGCGTGTGCGCGTCAATAAGCCCGGGCGTAGCAAGCCGCCCGCCCGCGTCGAGCACCCGCACATCCTGCCCGCAGAAGGGCAGCTCCCCGTCCTCGTACACGGCCTTGATCACGCCGTCGTCCAACAGCAGCGCGGCGTCGCGCAGCTTTTTGTTCTCCCCCTGCGCCGCGCCCCGCGCGGGCGTGTTCCCCACGGGCGTCTGCAGCAGGCCGATATTTTTGATCAGCAGCATAGTAAGCTCCTTTTCGGCATTACGCCTGGCTCGGCTCCAAAGAAACGGGTCCCCTTGGACCACAGTATATTAATCGTGCGGAAACGGACCGACATTGAGCGGTCAGAACCGCATGGCGTCCCCTTTTGCTTTCCCCATGTTACGGGATATGGTTCTCCAGCACCTGCTTTTCAAAATCAAAATCTTCAAGCTGCAGGTAATATGCCGCCGAATCGGCGAGCGCCCGCATGGGGGCAAGGCCCACGATCTCGGTGCCCGCGATATGGACGCCGTAGCGGGCGGCCTCGGCGCGGACGAGCTCCGTCACCCGGTAGAGGGGGGTGCGGCGAAAATCCGTCATATTGATAGAAACCTGCGCGAGATTGCGCCCCTCCAGCAGCACGCCCAGCGCCTTGACGCAGGAAAGGCCGCCGCCGCTTTCCCGGATAATCCTGGCGATGGCGGAAGCGACGGCGACGTCCGGCGTGGAGAGGTTGATGTTGAACGCGATGAGCGGCGCGCGCGCGCCGACGGCGACGACGCCCGCCGTGGGGTGAACGGCGCGTCCGCCGAAATCGGGCTCCCATTCGGGTTCTTTGACCTTTTCGGCCATGCCCTCGAACTGCCCCCTGCGGATAGCGGCGAGGTTGGCGCGGTGGGGCGCGGACGCGGAGGCTTCATACAAAAAGACCGGGATCTTCGCTTCCCGCCATATGCGCTCGGCCGCCTCCCGGGACAATTCCACGCACTCCTCAATGGTGACGTCCCTGACGGGTATGAAAGGGATCACGTCCACGGCCCCCATGCGCGGGTGCTCGCCGGTATGGCGGTTGAGGTCGATCAGCGCCGCGGCGCGCTTGGCCAGAGCGACGGCGGCGGAAGCGGCGCCCTCCGGGCTTCCGAGAAACGTAATGACGGTGCGGTTGTGGCTGAAATCCGAGCTGACGTCCAGCAGCGTAACGCCGGGGGTGTCCGTCACCTCGGCGGCGATTGCGGCGATGATTTCCTGATTCCTGCCCTCGCTGATGTTGGGCACGCATTCGACGAGCTTTGCCATTCGTGTTTCTCCCGAATCTTATTTTAGCTTTTCGCGCACGGTCCTTTCCACCAGCGCATCGTCCGCGAGGTAGGGGAGCGTGATGTGCGCACTCCCCCGCCATTTCTCGTTGTACGCGGCGGCGGTCGAAAGCGCGTTCGCATTGCGGGCCCAGCTTCGTCTCGCCACGCCGCCCATGACGTCCCACATCATGGCGGAACGGATGATCCCGTCGGTGCGGGCCGACCCGTCGAGCAGCAGCCCGAACCCGCCGTTGACCGCCTTGCCGATGCCCACGCCGCCGCCGTTGTGCAGCGAGCAGAGCGTCATGCCGCGCGCGGCGTTGCCCGCGAAGCACTGCGTCGCCATATCGGCCATAACGTTCGAGCCGTCCTTAATGTTGGCCGTCTCGCGGAAGGGGGAATCCGCGCCGCTGACGTCGTGGTGATCCCGCCCCAGCATGACGGGGCCGATCTCGCCCTTTCGCACCAGCTCGTTGAAGCGCAGCGCGATGTTCGTGCGCCCCTCTGCGTCCTGGTAAAGGATGCGCGCCTGCGTGCCCACGACCAGCCGGTTCTTCTCCGCGTCCCGGATCCAGTTGTAATTGTCCCTGTCCTGAAATCGGCGGCCGGGGTCGATGCACGCCATCGCTGCGCGGTCGGTCTTTTGAAGGTCCTCCGGCTTCCCCGAGAGGCACACCCAGCGGAACGGGCCGTAGCCGTAATCGAACAGCATGGGGCCCATGATATCCTCCACGTACGAGGGAAAGATGAAGCCGTCCTTTTCATCGGCGCCGTTTTTTGAGATCTCCTTCACGCCGCTGTCGAACACGGCCTTCATAAACGAGTTGCCATAATCGAAAAAGTACGTGCCGCGGGCCGTCAGCGCCCTGATCGCCTCGAAGTGCCGCCGAAGCGACGCGTCCACGAGCGCCCCGAAGCGTTCCCGGTCCGCGTGCAGCATCGCCGTGCGCGCCTCGAACGTCAGCCCCGCGGGACAGTATCCGCCATCATAGACGTTGTGGCAGGAGGTTTGGTCGCTTAAAAGGTCGATGGAAAAACCGGTTTTAACCGCGCGCTCCAGCAGATCCACGATATTGCCGCGGTACGCGATGGAGATCGTTTCCCTGCTTTTGCGGTACCGCTCCGCGAGCGCAAACGCCTCGTCAGGATCGTCCGTCATCCGGTCGACCCAGCCCTGGTCCATCCGCGTCCGGATGCGGCTTTCGTCCACCTCGGCGAACACGCCCACCGCCCGCGCGATGTTCGCCGCCTTGGGCTGCGCGCCGCTCATCCCCCCGAGCCCCGAGGACACGAACACCCGCCCCGCGAGGTCCCCCTCCTCCGGGACGCCCAGGTACTTGCGCCCCGCGCCCAGGATCGTATTGAACGTGCCGTGCACGATCCCCTGCGGGCCGATGTACATCCACCCGCCCGCCGTCATCTGCCCGTAGTTGGCGACGCCCAGCTCCTCCGCGATCTCCCAGTCCCGCATGTTATCGAACATGCCCACCATCAGCGCGTTCGTCAGGATCACCCGCGGCGCTTCCGGCCTGGACGGGAACAGCCCGAGCGGATGCCCGGATTCGAGCACCAGCGTCTGCTCCTCCGTCAGTTCCTCCAAATATTTTTTGATGAGCCTGTATTGCAGCCAGTTCTGGCACGCCTGCCCCGTCTCCCCGTACGTCACCAGCTCGTACGGATACAAAGCGACCTCGAAATCCAGGTTGTTGTCGAGCATGACCTGGAACGCCTTCCCGGCCAGGCACCTGCCACGGTATTCCTCCACCGGCCTCCCCCAGATCCGCCCCTGCGGCCGGAACCGGTACGCGTAGATGCGCCCGCGCGCCATCAGTTCCTCCATAAACTCGGGCGCGAGCGCCTCATGCAGCTCCTCCGGCACGTACCGCAGCGCGTTCTTCAGCGCCAGCGCCGCCTGCGCCCCCGAAAGCCGGAAGCCCCTGTCCGGCGCGCGCCGTATCCCCGGCGCGAACGCCGGGTATTCCGGCAGCTCCGCGTCCAGACGGATGGTCATGGCCTGCTGCAAGGCTGCGTTGTCCATAGGAAGGCTCCTTTCGGTGGAAGAAATACGGGGTACGTTTCTTTTCTTTCAAGAGAAAGAAAAGAAACAAAAGAAAGCAGTAGGGATAAATGATTGTGCCTGTATACCGATCATATCATCGGGATTCCAAAGGGATGAGTCCCTTTGGCGGGGGTATGGGGGCGGAGCCCCCATCGTACTCCCCTATCTCAATTCTCCGCACACGGCTTCGGCGGCGGCGACGAGCGCGCCGGACTTCACCATATCGTCGAGCTTGACCATCTCGTAGTGCATGACGATGTCCTGCCGGGCGGGGGGCACAAATTGGCGGATATACTCGTAAACGGCCTTAGTGGCGGGGGCGAGCCTGTGCTCGCCGCGCAGCCACAGTGCCTGGGCGGCGACAAAGAACTCGATGCCGACGACCTTCTGGGCGTTGTCGAGGATCATGCGCGCCTTTCGCGCGGCGGTGGTGCCCATGCTGACGTGATCCTCCTGGTTGGCGGAGGAGGGGATGCTGTCCACGCTGGCGGGGTGTGCGTAGACCTTGTTCTCGGAGACCATGGAAGCGGCGGCGTACTGGGCGATCATGAAGCCGGAATTGAGGCCGCCGTCGGGGATCAGGAAGGCGGGGAGCCCGTCGTTGATCTGGGGATTGACCATGCGCTCGATGCGGCGCTCCGAAACATCGGCGTACTCGGAGAGGGCGATGCCTAAGAAATCGAAGGCGAGGGCCATGGGCTGACCGTGAAAATTGCCGCCGGAAATGGCGTCGCCGTCGTCGGGGAAGATGATGGGGTTATCGGTTACGGCGTTGATCTCGAGGGTGACGGCGTCGTACACGTAGCGGATGGCGTCGCGGCTGGCGCCGTGGATCTGCGGCACGCAGCGGACGGAATACGCGTCCTGCACCTTGCCGGGGACGGATTCAAGGGCGAGGCCGCTTCCGGCGAGCAGCGCGCGGATATTGGCGGCGCAGTCGATCTGCCCGCGGTGGCCGCGCAAGAGGTGCAGGCGCTCGTCGAAGGCCTTGAGGATGCCGTTCTGCGCCTCGGTGGTCATGGCGGCGGCGATATCGGCGGCCTTGGCAAGGCTTATGGCGTCGTAGACGCAGAGCGCGCCGATGGCGGTCATGATCTGGGTGCCGTTGATGAGGGCGAGCCCTTCTTTTGCGGCGAGGCTGATTACGGGAATGCCCGCGCGCTCCATGGCCTCCCGGCCGGGGAGCACCTCGCCCCTGTACTCCGCATGGCCCTCGCCGATCATTACGAGCACCATATGGGAAAGGGGCGCGAGATCGCCGCTGGCGCCGAGGCTCCCTTTTTCGGGGATCACGGGATGCACGCCGCGGTTGAGCATGGCGGCGAGCGTGTCCATCGTGCAAAGGCGGATGCCCGAGTTGCCGCGGCTGAGCGCGTTCAGGCGCAGCAGCATGGCGGCGCGCACGGTCTCGCGGTTGAGGGGTTCCCCCATGCCGCAGGCGTGGCTGATGATGAGGTTGCGCTGGAGCGCCGCCGTATCCTCGGGCGGTATGAACGTATCCGCGAACTTGCCGAAGCCCGTCGTCAGGCCGTAGATCACGGCGTTATCGGCGAGCTTCCGGTCCACGTAGTCCCGCGCCTTCCGGATAGCGCGGCGCGCGTCCTCCGCGATGCATACCTCTTCGCCGCGGCGCGCCGCGGCGATTACCTGCTCAATGGTCAGGTCAAGCCCGTTCAGATAGATCACAGTTCGCTTCCGCCTTCAGCGTAATGGCGCGCGGCCCCGCCGCATACCTGTATACGCTCATTTTATGGAAGCGTCCCCGTTTTGTAAAGTTCCGCGGGGTAAAGCGGCAGAACGGTAAAGCGGCCGCGGGAGGCGTCAGCGGGACGGGCGGCGCGGAGCGGACGCCTTCCCCGCGGGCCGGTTGGGGTTTTCCGGAAACCAGCCCTTCTCCACCCTTTTTCTCTGGGCAAACAGCTCGCGGATGCTCCAGAAGCACGTAAAGCCCAGCACCGACAAAACGGCGGACAGGACCGGCAGGGGTACGAACAGCGAACCGCCCGCGCAAAGGAGCCCCGCCGCGAGAAAGGCCGGCCAGGCCCGCACGCCGAAGTAATATTCCGTTTTGATGACGACGGCGTGGAACGCGCCAATGATGATAAAGGTACACAGGCCGATAAAAATGCCGCCAAAATACATGCCCGGTTTCCTTCCTTTTCGAGACTATGCTCCATGGAATGCGGCTGGGGAGCTATTATGATGATATGCCGGTACATGTGATATGAGACAGCAGAAATCCCCATAATTCCAATCGGTTCCGTTGACAGGGCTCAGGTCTTCCCGCCTTCAAAGTGAAACAGCTCGTCAACGGTGACGCCCAGATATTTTGCCAGCGCAAACGCGAGATACAGGGATGGGTCGTATTTGTTGTTTTCAATTGCATTGATCGTCTGCCTGGTGACGCCGCAGACTTTGGCAACCTGATCCTGGGATAGTTTTTTCGCCTTTCTAAGCTCCCTAATTTTATTCTCCACTTCAACCACCGTATTTTTTCTTGTTGAAGATCAGCAGAGCAAGAAATACAACCGATATGATCGTTAAAAAAATGAGCGGATTGAGTCCTTCAAGCTGGCGGCCTGCGGCAATGGAGACGATGATCTGGATCAGCAGAATCCCAATGACCGCTATGAAGGAGCCAGCCATCGTCTTGGTTTTAATAAGCGCCTTTCTCTCGTCTCCCTGCTTGGCCAACGAGAACAGCATATAACCTATTGCTATGATCATAATGAGCAGCGCGCCGACTACAATTGCCCCCAGCAGCCCGTTGGTTTCTTGTTCCATTTTTTATCCCTCCTCGGATATGTAAAAAATATTTTACATATCCGAGGATATACTCTTTGGTGCGCTTTGTCAAATGTTTTTGACATATTTGTTTGAAATGTTTGAAGGATTACTGCCTTTCGGCGTAGATCCGCATCGCCGAAGCCAGGAAAGCCGAAAGCCCCTCGCCGTAACGGTCGATGTTCTTCGTAAAACGTTCGTCGGTCACGTAGAGCCGCCCCACGCCCGCGAACATTTCGGGTGTGTAGCGGATGCCGAAGTTCTTGTTGAAATGGGCGTACATGCGCCCCATCGCCTCCTGCGCGGCTGGGGAATCCGGCTTCTCATGCAGGATCGCGGCCAGGGAACGGAACAGGTCGTCCATGCCCTCGGCGGCGGCGTCCTTTTCCGCGTCGGACAGGGAGGCGACATGGGCGCTGCTTGTATCCACCGCTTCGCCGCCCCACAGGCGGCGGGCTTCCTCCTCGTAGGGGTTGTTCCGAAAATCGAAGCCGCCGAATTTCTCCTTTTGCGTCATACTGGTTTCTCCTTTCATCGCTCTTTGGGATTTGCGCAGGGTATCGAGCATGGCGTCGATGCGTTCCCGCTCGTGCAGAAGATATTTCTCCTGCAAGGCGTATGCCTGCGTCCGGTCGAAGGAAGGGGCGTTCAGAAGCTGCCGGATGCGCCCCAGGGAGAAGCCGCACGCCTTGAAGAAGAGGATCTGCTGCAGCAGATCGAGCTCCCTTTCCCCATACTCCCGGTAGCCGTTTTCGGGATTGCGGGCCGGGCATAAGAGCCCGATGGCGTCGTAATGGTGGAGCGTGCGCACGCTCACGCCGGAAACCGCGGCCACCTCGTTTGCGTTCATGCGTCATCCCTTCCTTTCAAAGCTATCTTAAGCTATGACGTTGCGTCATAGTCAAGAAGGGAATGAAAAGATTTTAAACGGAGGACGCGGGGGCTCCGCCCCCGCACCCCCGGAGGGATAACGCATACGCAAAAGCGGCGGCGGGGTTGCCCCCGCCGCTTTTCTATTTACATTTTTTCCGCCGCAGCTCTTTTACAACAAGGTATCGCCGCCTGCGGCGGCGACGAGGAATTTTTTTATTACATAGCGGGAGGGCTCCGCCCCCCGCGCCCCCTGGGTACGGAGCTCGGACTTGCTGCATGACCGCGGCGATCTCGCCGCCGCCGCACCCCCTGGGGTACGGGAGGTCTACAAACTCAGTTCGCAATCGTTGCGCTGCGTCGCGGCAAGCCGCTTCCTTGCGCGTTTTGCGACAGCCCGCAGGCTTAGTGCCCGAGGCGTCCCCCACCGAGGGCCCCACTGGGCCTGCACCTTACTCATTCCGCCACAGGCGGCGCAAGGCTCCGCCCCTCACGCCCCCTAGGGGAGATCTACAAACTCAGTTCGCAGTCGTTACGCTACGTCGACGGAGAATACCGCCTCGCCTGTAGCGGCGACGAACTGTAAGGCGGCATGCACATCCCGCCGCTAACTATATCCCTTATCTATCCCCTACCGGGGTCTGGGGGACCGTAGCTGAGCGCCGCCTCGCCTGTGGCGGAGTGAGCGAAGCGGAGGCCCAGTGAGCGCACAAGCGCAAGGAAGCGGCTCCGCCGCGACGCTGCGCGGCCAGCGCGAACTGTGGAAGGAGCCCCCAGGTCCTTCGTAACGTCCCCCGCCTACAGCTCCGCGATCACGAGCTTGCCGTCCATGGACTCCCGCACCTTGATAGCGCGCTGGTTGGAGGAGCCGCGGAAGCGAAGATCGTAGCTTTTGAGGCGCTGGATGAAGGGGCCGTCCACCAGATAATCGGTCTCGTTCAAAAGGGCCATGACGTCGGGCTCGGCGTGGGCGCGGCGCAGGAGATCCTCGAACAGGTAGCCGGTGTAGGCGATCACGTCGTAGCCCGCCTGATGCGCGAGGCGCGCAAGCTCGGCCATGGCCGCGCACTGGCAGAAAGGCTCCCCGCCCGAAAGGGTGACGCCCTTGAGCATGGGGTTCTCCCGCATATCGGCGACGATATCGCGGGGCGCGGCCTCGTAGCCTCCCTCGAAGGGCCAGGTATGCGGGTTATGGCAGCCCTCGCAGTGGTGGGGGCAGCCCTGGGCGAAAACGGTATAGCGGATGCCGGGGCCGTCCACGATGGACTCGCGGATCACGCCGGCCAGATGGAGCGTATTCAAGGCCGGTCGAACTCCCTCTCAGAGTTGGAAATCTTCAGATGCTTGACGCGGTCGTTGACCTCGGCGCGCTTGGCGTTGTTGAAGCGATCGAGAGTGCCCACGAGGTAGCCGGTGATGCGGCGGATGCGCTCGAAGCCGGGGCCGTCCTGCTCGGTGCGGCCGCACTTGGGGCAGGTATCGCCGATGATGCCGGAATAGCGGCAGACGGGGTCGCGGTCGAGCGGGTGGTTGATGGAGCCGTAGCCCACGCCGGCCTCCTTCATGGCGCGGATAACGGACTCGAACGCCTCGAGGTTCTGCGCGGGGTCCCCGTCCACCTCCACGTAGGTGATGTGCCCGCCGTTGGTAAGGGCGTGGTAGGGGGCCTCGAGGCGGATCTTCTCATACGCGCCGATGGGGTAATACACCGGCACATGGAAGGAGTTCGTGTAATAGGGGCGGTCGGTGACGCCGGGGATGGAGCCGAAGCGCTTGCGGTCGATCTCCACGAAGCGGCCCGAAAGGCCCTCGGCGGGGGTGGCGATCAGGGAGAAGTTGAGCCGGTATTTCTGCGCGGCGGCATCGGCGCGGGCCCGCATGTGCGAGACGATGGCAAGACCCAGCTCCTGGGACTCCGGGGACTCGCCGTGGTGCTTGCCGGTGAGGGACTTGAGGGCCTCGGCAAGGCCTATGAAGCCGATGGTCAGGGTGCCATGGCGCAGGACCTCACGGACCTCGTCGTCGGGACCGAGCTTTTCGGAATCCAGCCAGATGCCGTCGCCCATGAGGAAGGGGAAATTGCGCATCTTCTTGCGGCACTGGATCTCGAAGCGGTCCAGAAGCTGATCGATGCAGAGGCCGATCATCTCGTCGAGCTTCCGATAGAACGTCTCCACCGAACCGGCCGAAAGGATGGCGAGGCGGGGCAGGTTGATGGAGGTAAAGCTCAGGTTCCCGCGGCCGTTGACGATCTCGCGCGTGGGGTCGTTGACGTTGGCGATGACGCGGGTGCGGCAGCCCATGTAGGCGATCTCGGTCTCGACCCGGCCGGGCTTATAGTACTGGAGGTTGAAGGGCGCGTCGATAAAGGAAAAATTGGGGAACAGGCGCTTGGCGCTCACGCGGCAGGCGAGCTTGAACAGATCGTAGTTCGGGTCCCCCTCGCTGTAGTTGACGCCCTCCTTCACCTTGAAGATCTGGATGGGGAAGATCGGCGTTTCGCCGTAGCCCAGGCCCGCCTCGGTGGCGAGGAGCATGTTCCTCATGACCATGCGGCCCTCGGGCGAGGTATCGGTGCCGTAGTTGATGGAGGAAAACGGCACCTGCGCGCCGGCGCGGCTGTGCATGGTGTTGAGGTTGTGGATGAGCGCCTCCATGGATTGGTAGGTCGCCCGCTCGGTCGCTTCCTCGGCGTGGCGCATGGCGAAGGCCTGGCTGCGGTGAATCAGATCCTTATCCGCATAGGCGCTAAGCAGCGCGGCCTCCTCCGCGAGGTAGCCGTTCTTATCGCCCATCTCGGGCCTAAGGCCCCGGCCGGCAAGCTCCGCCTTGATCGTTTCCTCGGCCCGCCCGATATCCGCGCCCTTTCCGTCAAGCGCGAACTCCAGCGCCTGGACGAGGTGCGTCCTATATTCCTTGGCGAAGGTCTTGCGGACGCCGTCGGCGAGCGCGTAATCGAAATTCGGTATGCTCTGGCCGCCGTGCTGGTCGTTCTGGTTGGACTGGATGGCGATGCAGGTGAGCGCCGAATAGCTCGCGATGCCGTTGGGCTCGCGCAAGAAGCCGTGGCCGGTGGAAAAGCCGTCCTTGAACAGCTTTTGGATATCGATCTGGCAGCAGGTGGTCGTCAGCGTGTAAAAATCAAAGTCGTGGATGTGGATATCCCCGGTCTTGTGCGCGCGGGCGTGCTCGGGCTTCAAGATATACATCTCGTTGAAGATCTTCGCGCCCTCCGAGCCGTACTTGAGCATGGTGCCCATGGCGGTGTCGCCGTCGATGTTGGCGTTGTCGCGCTTGAGGTCGCTCTCAAGGGAGGCGGCGTGCGTGATCTCCTCATATGTGCGCATCAGGCGCGTATTCATTTCCCGGGCGCGGGTGCGCTCGGCGCGGTAGAGGATGTATTTTTTTGCGGCCTCGGGAAGATCGGCGTCGACGAGCACCTTTTCCACAATATCCTGGATTTCCTCGACGCTGGGGTACTCGCCCCTGAAGGTGCTGCGCTCGGCCTGTTCCGCGGCGGCCGCGGCAAGCGTGAACGCCAGGCGCGCGTCGTTGTTGCCCGACGCCTGCAGCGCCTTCAGAATCGCGTTGCTGATTTTTTCGAGGTTGAAGGGAACCTCGCGTCCGTCCCGCTTAATAATTGTCGTAATCATGCCCAATGCGCCTTCTCGGGAGAACCCCTTACGGCTTGCCTCCAAACTGTGATTTGCCGGGTATGTGTATTTTATCACCACATATTGTGTGAGTCAAGCAGGCGGGGCCCAATATATTGATTTTGGAAAGAAGCCGGAAAACCCTTGCCCCGTGGGGAAAAACCGCGGAATTGTACGATAAAGGGGCGCGCAAATTTTTTTTGAACAGAGGAGGCGCCAAAAGTTCGGCGGTCCCTTCTTCCAGGGCCGGCGCGCCGCCCGTTTCCACGATAGATACCCATCTTTTTCGGCCAGAGCGCCGGCTCCCTATAATAAATTACCCAAAAACGCTTGCCGGATGGGTATCTTATGATATGATGTTTGCAAGGAGGATGCAGTTATGCGCCTGGACAGACTCAACGACATGGAACAATACATCCTGCACAACGGAACCGCTTCCCTGGAGGACCTTTCCGCCAAATTCGATATCTCCACCAATACCGTGCGCCGGGACCTTGCGGAGCTTTTAGAGCGCGGGCAGATCAAGAAGGTCTACGGCGGCGTCGCCGCCTGCGCCGCGCCGCTTCCCCTGCCCATGTCCACGCGCGCCGAGCGCGCCCGCGAGGAAAAGCGCGAGATCGGCCGGCGGGCCGCCTCTCTGGTGGAGGATCACACCACGATATTCCTCGATTCCGGTTCCACGACGGTATGTATATTGCCGTATCTCGCCGGAAAAAGCGACATTACCGTCATCACCCACAGCCTGAGCGCGCTGTACGAGGCCTCCAAATATCCGGAGCTGCGCGTCATCGCGCTCGGGGGGCTATATAGCCCCTCCACCTCCTCGTATGTGGGCGCATCGACGCTGGAGACGCTCTCGCACATGAGCATCGATATGGTCTTTATCGCCGCCACGGGCGTATCCCTCGAGCGGGGGCTGACCAACTCGACCTATTTTGAGGCGGAGATCAAGCGCAGCGTGGCGCGGCGCAACAAGCAGCTCATCCTGATGGCCGATCAGTCCAAGTTCGGCCACACCGCGCTGTTCACGTTCGCCGAGTTCAAGGATCTTTCCGTCATCGTGACGGACAGGCGGCCCGCAAAGCCGTATCTTGACGGCATCGAGCATTACGGCATCCGGCTGCTGTACGCAAAGGAAGACGCGCAGCCCGAACAGGTCCCCGCGCCATAATTCAGACATCCGAGGGAGGAAACGGGTTTTGCAGATACGAACGGTCGAACAAAACGGCATCCCTGTCGCGGTAGCGGCGGCGGAAAGCGGCGAACGCCTTCTATACGACGTACAGTCGGCGCTGGACCTGATCGCGACGGTTCAGTACGAGACGGGCGCGAACCGGATCGCGCTTCCGAAAAGCGCGGTGGCGGAGGAGTTCTTTAAGCTCGGCACCGGCCTTGCGGGCGAGGTGCTGCAGAAGTTCATCAATTACGGCGTAAAGCTCGCCCTCATCGGCGATTACGCGCAGTATACCAGCAAGCCGCTCCGGGACTTTATACGCGAAAGCAACCGCGGGCGGGATATCTTCTTCGTGCCGGACGAGGAAACCGCCGTGGCGCGGCTTTCCGCCGCCGGCTGAAGCTTTTCGGGCGTTCCTCTTTGCGCAGGGCCGGGAATGTGCTATGATGGCACGGAAAACGGTTATCTTAATGATGAGTATCCGGCGCCGCCGGGCGAAAAGCCCCGGCGCGGCAGATAACGCAAGGAGGCAATATGAAGAAGAACCCTTATGCCTACGTCAGAAAATCCGTATGGGAGAAGCTAAATGCGCAGCAGCGGCAGGAGGCGCTCGCCCTTGCCGGGGAATACAAGCTGTTTTTGGACGCCGCCAAGACCGAACGGCTGGCCGTGAAGGAGATCGTGCGGCAGGCCGAGGCGCACGGCTTCGCGCCGCTGTCTGAGGCGGCGTCGCTCCAGCCGGGCGACAAGGTCTACGCCGTGAACCGCGGCAAGAACGTGCTGCTCGCGGTGATCGGGGACGTCCCCGTCGCGGAGGGCATGAACATCGTGGGCAGCCACATCGACTCCCCCCGCCTCGATCTCAAGCAGAACCCGCTCTATGAGGACTGCGACCTGGTGCTCTTAAAAACCCATTACTACGGCGGCGTGCGCAAATACCAGTGGGTGGCGCGTCCGCTCGCGCTGCACGGCACCGTCATCCGCGCCGACGGAACGGCCATCGACGTCAGCATCGGCGACAAGCCCGACGATCCGGTCTTCTATATCAGCGACCTTCTCCCCCACCTGAGCCGCGAGCAGAACGAAAAGAAGCTGGGCGACGCCATCGAGGGCGAGGCGCTCAACGTGATATTCGGCGGTTTTCCCGACGACGACAGCGAGCAGGAAAAACGCGTCAAGAGCGCCATACTCAGCCTCCTAAACGAACAGTACGGCATGGAGGAGGAGGATTTCCTTTCCGCCGAGTTCGAGGTGGTGCCCGCGGGCGCCGCGCGCGACGGTGGCATCGACCGCAGCATGATCGCGGCGTACGGGCATGACGACCGCGCCTGCGCCTTTACGTCGCTCGCCGCGCTCCTGACCCTCTCCCGCCCTTCCCGCACCGCCGTCGCCCTGTTCGTGGATAAGGAGGAGATCGGCTCCATGGGCAATACCGGCATGGAATCGACGTTCTTCACTTCGGCCGCGGGCGACATGCTCGCCCTGCAGGGGGGCGACTCGTCCGACCGCGCGCTCCGCCGCGCCTATGGGAGGAGCGCCCTTTTGTCCGCCGACGTGGTGGGCGGGCTCGATCCCACCTACGCCACCGTATCCGAGGCCATGAACGCCGCCTACATGGGCCGCGGCGTCACCATCGTGAAATACTCCGGCTCGCGCGGAAAGAGCGGCTCCAGCGACGCCAACGCCGAGTTCGTGGGCAAGATCCGCAAGCTCCTCAACGACAGCGGCATCACCTTCCAGACCTCCGAGCTCGGCAAGGTGGACCAGGGCGGCGGCGGCACCATCGCCTACATCATGGCCAACCAGGGCATGGACGTTTTGGACGTGGGCCTGCCGGTGCTGAGCCTGCACGCGCCCTGCGAGCTGGTGAACAAGGCCGACGTATACGCCGCCGAGAAGGCGTACGAGGCGTTCTACAAGCAATACGAATAAATAGGGCCCGATTTTGCGGCGCGGTGCGCCGCTTCAGCTTGTCGAAAAAGTACCGTACGGTACTTTTTCGAGGATTACAGGAACAACCTGTGCCTACGGCACGGGCGGTTGTTCCTGCAAGGAAAGCCTTGCGCCGCAAGGCTTTTCCGCCGCCACCGCACATGTCGCTGGCGGCGGAAAGGAAGCCTCCGGGGGCTGCGGCCCCCGGGCCCCGACTGGGTTTTTTGACAGTCTGTTGCGGCGCGGTGCGCCGCTTTTTTGCCCCCGTCGGTATGCGCGGGAGCAAGACGCCGCATAAACCGCGTCACGGCCAATTGGCCGTGACGTTATGCTAAGGCACGGGACGGAGTCCCTGCGTCCCCCCGTCCGTTCCCCAAGCGCCTTATCCGAACCTGTAAAGCCGACCGGCGGAGCTGCCGGACGCGCCGTATTCCGAAGAATCGACGAGCGCGGCGTTCTGCTGCACATAGCTTACAAGCTCCGAGCCCCCGCCGCCGCCCGAGGTGACGAGGAAATAAGTGACGGTGCCCGCGGCGGCCAGCTCCTTGAGCCGGTCCAGCGTCATGGCGTTGTCGGAGCCGAGGAAGCCGCCGTAAGCCACGGCGGGGAGGCCGGTATCGACGATAAAATCCGCCACGTCGTTCGCGCGCTGCGCCACCACAAGGTAGGTTCCCTCGGTATAGTGCGCCACAAGGTATTGCTCGAGCAGCAGCATATCCCCCGTCGCGCCCGAGAACGGCTCCTGGTTGGCCGTCATGCCCGGCGTCTTGGCGATGGAGGCAAGCTCGGGCCCCGCGTAGGGCAGCGTCACGTTTTCGGGCACGTAGAGAACGGCCGTCAGCGCCCAGTAGAACGGCCCCGCAAGCACCGACAGGAGCATCGCGCCCATTGCGGCGCGCCGGAGCGTTTTCGCCGCCCCGGCGCGGGAAAGCGCCATCAGAATCAGCGATACCGCCGCAAGGCCGATGATGACTGGAACAAGCCAGACGCGCACCTGCTCGTAGCCGTAAACCTCATAGACCGCGATGCCCGCCGTAAGCAGAAGCGCCGCCGGCAGCAGCCACTGCCGCCAGCCGTCGCGGTCCCGGAAGGCGCGGTACGCGTCCACAGCGCCGATTCCCGTGAGCACGGCGATCCCCGGCGCCATCATGCACAGGTAATACCGGTGCCAGAAGCCTGCGAAGCTGAAGAACGCCGCCGTCGTGAGCAGGTAGATGCCCCAGAAGACGCGCATCCGCCGCGTTTGCCCTTCCCCCCGGCGCAGCCCGAAGACAAGGCCCAGCGCCGCGAGGGGCAATAGCCACGAGATCTGGCCGTAAAGATCGCCGCTCCACAGGCGCAGGAGGCCGGGGCTGCCGATGTCGTTGCCCGCGCCGCCCATGCCGCGGTTTTGCATGGCAAAACCGCCTATGTCGCCCGCGCCGCCCTGCATCTGCGGCGGATTTGCGCGGCCGTCCCGGCCGAAGCCGCCGTCCGGGCCGCCGCCGCGGTTCCGTCCGCCGTCGTCCTGCCCGAAGCCGCCGATGCCTTGCCCGTCGTCCCCCGCGCCGAAGTTTGCCCGCCCGCCCCGGCCGCCGAAACCGCCGTCAAGCCGCTCCAGCCCGTTGTGGCCGAATATCAGCTCCAGGACGGTATTATTGGCGGAGCTGCCGACATAGGGGCGGTTTTGCGCGGGGGTCAGGTCCACCGCGAGCACCCACACGAGGGATAGGGCCACGATGACGGCCAAACTTCCGACGCATTTCAAAAGCCTGCGGCCGAATTTTTCTTTCGCGAAAATCAGATAGGTGAGCGCCATCGCGGGCAGGATCAGATACGCCTGGAGCATCTTGATGTTGAAACCGAGGCCCACCAAAAGAGCGGCGTACAGAAGATGCCGCCATTTGCCCGTATCCAGCGCCTTACAGAAAAACCACGCCGCGCACAGCAGCACGAATAAAAGCTGCATATCCATCGTGTTGTTGCGCGAGGCGACGACGGCCGCGGGGGTCAGCGCGAAGGCGAGCGACGCAGTAAGCCCCGCGCCGGGGCCGAAATACTTGTTCGTGAGCCGGTATGTCATGTAGGTGGAGCCCGCGCCCGCAAGCGCCTGCGGCAGCAGCATCGCCCAGCCGTGATAGCCGAACGCCATCACGAACAGCGCCTGCACCCACAGCCCGACGGGCGGCTTATCCACCGCCACGACGCCCGCGGGATCGAACGAAATAAAGAAAAAGTTGTGCAGGCTCTGCGTCATGCTGCGGATCGCCGCCGCGTAATAGGCGTTGCCGTAGCCCGACTGGCCGATCAGCAAAAAGTTCATGAGGAAGGACAGCAGCGCGATGCCGCACGCAAGCATCCCCGCCGTGCGCGGTTTATTCCCTATTTCCCGCATCCGAAGACGCGCAAAGCGTTCGTTTTCCATGGGTACACCTCGTCCCGGGATCGTATTTGTATCAAGTTTACCCCGGTATTGTGGTGATCGCGTGACAGCGCAAGCATATTCGGCGGGACCGGCTTTCGGCTTTCTTTAAGGAATCCAAAAAGTACCCGTAAATCTATAATTGCGGATTGCCGCTTTCCGATATATGCTATATATGGAAACCAACTCGAACGGGATTTTCTCAACAACCGGGAGGACCGCTATGAAACGGGCAATCGCCTGCGCGCTGATACTGATGATGGCCGTTTTCGCGGCCGGCTGCGGCGGCGTGCAGTCGGCGGCCTCCGGCAATATGCTGGAGCGGGCCAATGAACTCGCCGGGCAGGAGAAATACGACGACGCGATCTCGGTGTATAAGATGATCTGCGATTTTGCGCCGAGAGACCCCGAAGCCTATCTGCGCCTGGCGGACGTCTATACGAAGCAGGGCGACGCTGCACAGGCGGTGGCAATCCTGGTGCAGGGCCTCAAGGCCACGGGCGGGGACAGCGCGCTTAGCGTCCGGCTTCAGCAGGCGCGTGCGGCGCTTTCGGGGGCGGCTTCGCCGGAACCTTCCCCCGCCGGCCAGGCAACGGCTGAGGCGCTCTATCTCGCGTATGTGCGCGATGTGCTTGTGCCGCAGTACGGGCTCTCGAATTTGGAAGTGATCCGTTACCTGCACGATTCCGCCGAGCCGCTCGGCACCGACGACCGCGCGCTGGGGCTGATGTGCGCGCAGATGGCCGACCTGGACGGCGACGGCGTGCCGGAGCTCGTAACGGCGGTCTGTGAGGCGAGGCGCACGAATCCCTCCGGGAACGCCGATCACACGGTGATCCTCATGGTATATGCCTGCAAGGACGGCAAGGTGGCCCGCGTGCCCGGCCCGGAGGACGGGCTCGTCTCGGTTGCGAGCGACGAGGGCAGCGCGTATTTCGGCAACGAATACGCCCTTGACCTGCGCATGGGCGGCGGCACGCTCATCTATTCCCACTTCACCAGCCACGGCGGAGACACCGACTGGGAAACCTTCCAGGCGTTCCGCATGGAGAACGGCGCCCTCCGGGAAGTTTTGGACGCGGTGAACATGATAGGCGCGGGCGAATACGGCGTGGTGGCGAGAATCCTGCCCGACTGGCTGGAGAAGGATTTTTCGGGCGTCGCGCGGCAGCATGTGGACGCCTACGGCAAGAACAGCGTTCTGCTCTTTGCGGATAAGCCCTCCGCGGAAGAAAGCTTCTACGTGTTCCCGGGCGCGTACCGCGCGGTATATCAGAGCCAGCAGGCCGCGGTGGACGCGCTGCTGCGCCCCATCGCGAACGCGCCCATCAAGGAATTGCTCAACCCCGTGTGGCGGGACCACACCGGCATGTGCGCCTGGCTGCAGATCGCTGCCCCCACCTTCACGCCGCCCGCGCCCACGCCCTCCCCCACGCCCGAGGCCGGCACGCTCGGGGACTTTATCCTTGCGGGCAAGCAGCGCGCCTATTCGTACTGGGAGCTGGACGCCTACACGCAGGATGAAGTCGCGCTGATCCGAAACGGCATGTACGCGCTTTCGGGCAAGATCTTCACCAAGAAGGAGAATCAGGCGTATTTCTCCCAATTCGGCTGGTATACGCCGGTTTCCGAAAATGTGGACCGCGACTTGAACGCCTACCAGCGGGCCAACATCGAGCTGTGCGCCCGGTATGAAAAGGACCGCGGATGGCGGTAACGGGCTTCACCTCCGGATTTCCGGCGGTACGGATATTTTTCACGCGGGATTGACAAGCAGGGGACGCGCGCCTATAATAATTTTGTGCAATTCGATTGCTAGAAATTAATATATGGAGGTTCATTGCGATGTCTGTTTACGATTACGCATATACGTCGATCGAGGATCGGCCCGTAAAGCTCTCGGAGTATCGTGGAGGGGTGCTGCTCATTGTCAACACCGCCAGCAAATGCGGATTTACCCCGCAGTATACGGGGCTGGAGGAGCTTTACCAGAGCTACAAGGACCGCGGCTTTACGGTGATCGGCTTCCCCTGCAACCAGTTTATGGAGCAGGAACCGGGAACCGATCAGGAAATCTCCGAGTTTTGCTCGGTGCGCTACGGCGTTACCTTCCCGTTGTCGCAGAAGGTGGATGTCCGCGGCGAAAACGCCATACCGCTCTATCAATATCTGACGTCGCAAAAAGGCTTTGAAGGGTTTGGCAAAGGCGTAAAGGCCAAATCGATGGAACTGATGCTCAAGGCCAGATATAAGGAAGGGTATTCGGACGCGCAGATCAAATGGAACTTCACAAAATTCCTGATCGACCGCGAAGGGAACGTCATCGCGCGCTACGAGCCGACCGTCGAGCCGAAGGACATCGCGGCCGATATCGAAAAAATACTGTAAAACGGAGGGAGCATATGAACGGAGTCGTTTACTTTTCCAGAGGCGGAAATACGAAAAAACTCGCCGGGGCCATTGCCAAAGGGGCCGGCGTGCCGGCCGTTTCGGCGGAACAGTTCCATGTAACCGAAGCGATGGGTATCCTTTTTATCGGCTCGTCCATTTACGCCGGAAGCATCGACGGCAAGCTGCGCCAGTTTCTTTCGAGGCTCAAGCCGTCAGAGGTCAAGCGTGCCGTCGTGTTCGGAACGGCGGCGGGCGATAAGACGGCGCTGCCGGAAATCAAGTCCATTCTTGTGCCGCAGGGAATCGCCGTCTCGGACGACGCGTTCCATTGCAGGGGCTCGTTCCTGCTGGCCAACCGCGGGCGGCCGAACGAGGAGGACCTCAAACAAGCCGAGGCGTTTGCAAAAAGGGTCGTGGCCGGTGATGAATGACGCGGCCCTGAAACTTGAAAACCAGCTCTGCTTTCCGCTTTACGCCGCCGCCAAAGAGGTGGTGAACCGTTACAAGCCCTTCCTCGACGGAATCGGCCTGACCTATACGCAGTACATCACCATGATGGTGCTTTGGGAACGCAAGAGCATCGGCGTAAAGGAACTGGGCGAGCGGCTGTATCTCGACTCCGGCACGCTGACGCCGCTTTTGAAGCGGCTCGAGAGCAAGGGCTTTGTTCGGCGCGAGCGTTCAAGCGACGACGAGCGCGCGGTCAACATCACGATCACCGGGGCCGGGGAGGCATTAAAGGAAAAGGCGATGGAAATCCCCGGCAAAATGCGCGGGTGCATGCCGCTTTCCACGGAGGAAGCCGGAACGCTGTATACGCTTCTGTACAAGCTGCTGAAAAATTTCAATTGCGGGGAGGAAGCATGAGCGTTACCTATAAGAGCCTCTTTTCCGGGCACATAGACGGTTCCCTCAAAACGGCGGCCGGCATCCTCAGGGCTTACCCGGCTTCCGCGTCCGCGTTCGTCCGCCTCGGAAAGGAACTCAAAAGAGCGGAAAGCGCCCGCAACAAACTTTTGGACGACGGCGTGGAGGTCCCGCCGCTGATGATCGTCAGCACGACGGAAGCGTGCAACCTCGCCTGCGCGGGCTGCTACGCCAGCGCGAACAAGCGCAAATCTGCCGATGCGCTCCCGGACGGGCGGATCGCGGAGCTAATGGACGAGGCGTCGGAGCTGGGCGTAAGCGTCGTGATGCTGGCGGGCGGCGAACCGCTGCTCTCCCACGGCTGGCTGGAGGCGCTGGGCCGCCATAACGAGATGGCCGGGGTCGTGTTCACCAACGGAACGCTGTTTGACGAAGACCGCCTCGAATGGTTCCGGGCGTACCGGCACATCATCCCCGTTTTCAGCCTGGAGGGCGACGAGGCCCAAACGGACGCGAGGCGCGGCGGCGGCGTATACCAAAAGGTCAGGGCCGCCATGCGGAGCCTGCGTAAAAGCCAAATCCCGTTCGGCATCTCGCTGACCGTCACGCGGGGAAATATCGGCGGCCTCCTCTCCGACGCGTTCACCGGGGAATACGTGCGCGAGGGCTGCCGGCTGTTCGTGTATGTGGAATATGTTCCGGTCGAAGCGGGAAGCGAACCGATGGCGCTTCAAAAGGCCGATAAGGCGCGGCTCAACGGTTTCGCGGCCGCGAGCGCCGAAAAATACCCCGCGCTGTTTATTCCGTTCCCCGGCGACGAGGATCAGTACGGCGGATGCCTTGCCGCCGGCCGGGGATTCGTGCACGTAAGCGCCGGAGGCGACGTGGAGCCCTGCCCGTTCGCCCCGTTTTCCGACGTCAATCTGAAAGACGTCCCGCTCAAGGAAGCGCTCAAATCCGGATTCCTTGCCACGGTCCGTGAAAACCGCCATTTGCTCAGGGAGGGCGACGGCGGCTGCGCGCTGTGGCGCAACCGGGAACAGCTGGCACAGATGATGTAGGCGCTATGGCCCGGTGAATCCATTAAAAAGAGCTTTCGGGACGCCGAAGGCTCTCAGGCCGTCGACAAACCCCCTCCGGGGTTCGTCGACGGTTTTTCTCATGCAGGCCTGGCATAGCAGGCCTGCATGCAAGGTGTCCAAGCTGACGCACATGTCGTCAGCTTGGACTGATTTTATTGTGTTTCCTAAGTTTTTGGGTTTCAGCGGGACGACGGAGCGTCCCGCTATGCAACTCCTGTTTGCGTTCTTGCATAATAAAAGCTGTCCCGAGACTTTGTCGACACTCTGAGAGCTTTCGGGACGCCGAAGGCTCTTTTTATAATGGAATTCGCTGGCTTGATGCTTTACGCCCTGAGCCCGGCGATCACCAGATCCAGCCCCTTGCCCGCGCGGGCGAGCAGATCGTAGGCGCAGTCATGCAGGCACCAGTCCACGATGCAGCCGCGCACAAAGGAGATCAAAAGCTCCGCCGCCTCCTGCGGGGTATAGTCTACGCGGAGCTTGCCCTTTTCGCGGGCAAGCTCCGCGTAGGCGCGCACGCTTTTGTAATAGGCGCGCGAAGGGTCCACCGCGGCGCGTTTATCGTCCATCAGGATGTTTTTATAATACTCGGTAATGACCGGGCCGGCCTCATCCACAATGAAGGCGGTCTGCGCGAGAAGCAGCCCGCGCATGGCGGAAAACGGCTCGGAGCCGGCCTCGGGCAGGCGCTCGGCAAGGGTCGCGTCAAAAAACAGGAAAGCGCGCTGCATCAGCTCCTGCTTGGAGGCGAAATGGTGGTAGAACGCGCCCACCGAAACGTTGGCCTCGGCGCAGATGTCCTTTACCTTGGTATTCTCCCAGCCGCGCTGCCTGGTAAGGCGGGTGGCCGCCTCAAGGATCCGGGTCTGGGTCAGCCCGCTGCGTTCGGCGTTGGTCCGCGCCATACAAACACCTCTTTCACGCTTTTTAGTATAGCATATCGGGGCGGCGGAGGAAACGCGCGCCGCCCGGCCGGAATTCCCCCGTAAATCTTTCACGCCAATTCGCGTAAAATCTTCCAAAACTGATTGTATTTATTTTGTCAATGTGATAGCATACAAACAGAACCGGATTCGGTTTTTCAAATCCTATTCAGCATATCGGAGGTGGGGCTATGAAGACGGACGAGGCCGTGCAGCGGCTGGTGGATTCTTACGGCAACTGGGTACAGCGGGAAAACGAGAATACGGCGGGCGGAACGGGGCGGATGACGAGCGCGCTCTATCCCTACGACGCGATGTTTTCGCCCATTCGGGTGAACCGGCTCACGTTGAAGAACCGGCTGGTGATGGCGCCGATGGGCAATATCGACATGTGCGAGGAAACGGGCCGGCCCAACGACAAGATGGTCCAGTACTTCATCGCGCGCGCCAAGGGCGGCGTGGGGCTCATTACGACAGGGCTGATCCCCATCAGCCACGGGATCGACAGCACCGTGACGGAGATGGGCAAGCTCTCCTATTTCCCGCGCATCGACCGCAGCCGCACCGTGTTTTCCGGCTGGCGGGATCTGGCGCAGGGCGTGCACGCGCAGGGCAGCCGCATCTTCGTGCAGCTTACGGCGGGGCTGGGGCGCGTGGGGAACCCGCAGTGCCTCATCAACGAGATGAAGTTCCCGGTCTCGGCGTCCTTCAACCCCAACTTCTATATCCCGCAGATCCCCTCGGTGCGGCTCTCGGACGGCAAGCTGCAGAAGATCATCAAAAACGCGGGCCAGGCCGCGGCGGACGCCAAGGCGGCGGGGCTCGACGGCGTATACCTGCACGGGCACGAGGGGTACCTCCTGGAGCAGATGACCAACCCCGCGTTCAACCGCCGCAAGCTCGGGCGGTTCGCGGACTACACGCGCTTCGGCGTGGATATGGTAAAGGAAATCCGGCGCCGCACGGGGAACGGCTACCCCATCATGTACCGCATCGACCTTTCCCTGGCGCTCAATGAAACCTACGGCGAGGAAGGCATGGCCATCCCCGCGCTCAAGAAATTCCGCAACGGGCGCACCATCGAAGAGACTTTGGCGTACATGGAGCAGCTCGTCAAGGCGGGCGTGGACCTGTTCGACGTGGACCTCGGCTGTTATGACAACTGGTGGCTCCCGCATCCCCCCGCCGGCATGCCCGCGGGCTGTTTCCTGGAAGTTTCCCGCATCGCGAAGGAGCATTTCGCGAAGAAGAATATCCTGAGTAACGCAGGTCTCCCCGTGCCCGTCGTGGCGGTGGGCAAGCTGGGGTACCCGGATATCGCGGAGGCGGCGCTGCGGCGCGGCGATTGCGACATGGTGATGCTGGGCCGCCCGCTCCTGGCCGACCCGGACTGGCCCGTGAAGGCTTTCGCCGGCAAAGTGGAGGAGATCTGCCCCTGCATCGGCTGCCAGGAGGGCTGCATCAACGAGTTCGTGGAGGGCGGGCATCCCCAGTGCGCCGTGAACCCGCGCACGGGCTTCGAGCACCTGATGCAGGAAACGCCCGCCCCGGCCGAACGCAAAAAGCGCATCGCCGTGGTGGGCGGCGGGCCCGCGGGCGTGATGTTCGCCGTGACGGCGGCAAAGCGCGGACACGACGTGGAGCTCTTTGAAAAGGCGGACGCGCTGGGCGGCCGCGTGGTGGCGGGCTCGGTCCCGCGCATCAAGTTCGATATCGAGAACTACCTTCTTTACCTGCGCCGCCAGGCCGAACGGACCGAGCGCGAATACGGCCTCAAGGTGCGGCTCAATACCGCCGTCACCGCTCCGCAATTGAAGGAAAAGGGCTACGACGCCATCGTGTTCGCGGCAGGCACGGGCAATGTGACGCCCAAGCTCCCGGGCATCGAGAACGCGCCGGTGGTGCAGGCGACGGAGCTATTGAAGGACCCCGGCCTGCTGGGAACCGCCAAGCACATCGTGGTGGTGGGCGGCGGCGTGGTCGGCTGCGAAACGGCCTACTGGCTCAAGTACGAGAAGGGCTGCGACGTGGCGGTGGTGGAGATGCTGCCCGAATTCATGGACGGCGCGTGCACCGCCAACCGCGGCCACCTGATCTATTACCTGCGCCGCGCGCGCGTCAGGCTCATCAACATGGCGAAGGTCACGGGCTTTGAGGAAAAAGGCGTGCGCATCCGCCGCAACGTGTCGGCCGGCGTACCCGATCCGTATAACACCTGGCAGCCGGTCCTGCCCAAGAACATCGAGAACCCGCTCGCGAAGAAGCCGGGCAGCGAAGAAGCGGACGAGGTTTTGCCCGCGGACCTGATCGTGCTCGCCACGGGCGGCCGGCCCGACGACGGGCCGTACCTGGAAGCGCAGCGCATCCGCGCGGCGGAGGAGCTTCACAACATCGGCGACAGCTTCAGCGCAGGGCGGGTGCTGGAAGCCACGCGCGCGGCCTGGGCGCTGGCGCGCGGGATATAAGGAGGGGAATATGGCCATGCAACTGACCGCCGAACAGCAGGCGGTGCTCTCAGGCAGCCGCGGCGACGTGCTCGCTAAGGTGATGAAGACGCTCGTGATGTACGGGGAGGCGTTCGGGGCGCAGAGGATGGCCCCCGTAACCGGCAAGTACGGCCACCTGGTGACCAGCTTCGGCCTGGGCGTGATGACGCCGGTGTACGATCTGCTCCAGCAGATCATCGACAGCGGCGAAAAATCGGCCCAGCCTTTCACGGTGAATCCGCGCCCGCTGGACCCGCACGTGCCCCAGAACCTTCTGCAGAAGACCGTATTCAAGGTGATGTATTCCAAGCAGGAGATGTACGAGGAACAGCTCCGCAAGCTGGGGATTCTTTCGGACGACGCCTACTCCTGCACCTGCTACATGGACGAGATCGGCAACACCCCCGCTGAGGGGGAGATCCTCAGCTGGGCCGAGAGCAGCGCCGTGGTGTACGCCAACAGCGTCCTGGGCGCGCGCTGCAACCGGAACTCCGGCGTGATCGAGCTGTTCGGCAGCATCGCGGGATGCGTGCCGTACTTCGGCCTCCTGACCGACGAGGGCCGCAAGGCGGACTGGCTGGTGGAACTGAGGACCGAAAAGCTGCCCGAGGCGCAGCTTCTAGGGAGCGCCATCGGCATGAAGGTGATGGAGGACGTGCCCTACATCGCGGGCCTTGCGCAGTACTTTCCGGACGGCCTGACCGGCGAGGCGAAGGATTACCTCAAAAATATGGGCGCGGCCACCGCTTCCAACGGCGCGGTGGGCCTCTACCACGCCGAGGGGCTGACGCCCGAGGCCGCGGCGCAGGGCCGCAGCCTAATGAAGCCGAACGCCAAGACCTACGTGATCGACGACGCCGAGCTGACCCGCGTGCGCGAAAGCTACCCCTGCATCTGGAAGAACCCGGACGCCGCCCCCAAGCTCTGCTTCGTGGGCTGCCCGCACCTTTCGATCCGCCAGCTGCACGAGTGGACACAGGGCGTCTCGGCGGCGCTTTCGCAGGCCGGCCGCAAAAAGGTGTGCATCCCAACGGTATTCACCGCCGCCCCGGCCGTGCAGAAGGAATTCGCAAAAACGCCCGACGCCGCGCGCCTTGCGGACATGGGCGTGGTCCTCTCGGACATCTGCCCGCTCATGTACATGAACAACCCCATGTGCCACGGGATGGCGGTCATCACCAACTCCAACAAGCTGCGCACCTATACCTGCGCGCGCTACCATACCGACGCCGAAATACTCCGGCTCATCACGAAAGGAGCGTAAAGCCATGAAAGTATTCAAAGGACGCCCCGTCGTGCCCGGAAGCGCAAAAGCCCCGGCTCTTGTATCGCATCAGGGCTTCAACACGCTGGCGAGCTACCAGAAAAGCCTGCTTTCGGGCGAGAAGGCCGCCACCTGTGCGGATCAGAACAACCCGGATCTGTATAAGAAGCCCATGTACATGACGGCGCTGTGCATGCCGCAGACCATCGGCTCCACTACCGGCGGCATGCTGCTCTTTACCGCCGCCGCCAAGGGCCAGCAGCCCGCCTGCCTGCTGTTTTCCAAGCCCATCGATTCTTTGGCCGCCGCGGGCGTCATCCTCGCCGACGTCTGGACCGACCGCCCCATGCCCACCGTGGATTCTTTGGGGGATGAATTCCTCGGTTACGTGAAGACCGGCATGCAGGTGAGCGTGGAGCCGGACGGCACCGTGACCGTGGAGTAAACGAATTTTCTTAACGCGGCTTCGAGCCCTAGGGGTAAATGATTGTTCGGCAGAAACTGCGAACGCAATCAAATTCAGCGTCATTGGTTTCATTGACAAAGAATACGCGATTGAGGGCAGCGACGTCGTTGTTATCTGGGGTACCCCAGGGCATCCCCAGAAAGAGGTCCGCGCCAAAGTCGCCAGATACCCGTACTATAATGAGGAATACAGAAACGAGACCTTTGACGTAAGCAGAATTCCGAGAAAGAGCGAGCGATAAAGGGAAGCCCGAAGCCCGGATTTACGGGTATCCTAAAGCGCAACAGTACGCGGGGCATGGCGTTAGGCCATGCCCGCTTCATATTCCCAAGGTTTGGGTTTATGCTGACATTTATTTATCGCTTAAGCGGGGAACTTTATTTACATCAAATGTCTGATTGCGGTTCTCGTTATATAAGGGGAAACTGTGTATCGTCGCGCGAATTTTCTTCTGACGGGTACCCGGATCACCCCAAATAATGACGGCTTCCGAACCCTCCACAGCAAATTTACGGTCAATAATGCACAAGTATCACGCCGTCTCCGGCGATTGTCCCGTCTTCATTGCAGCAAATGCAGTGTTTTACAGAACCAGCGGGGAATTTCTCAAACGTATTGACACAGTATTTGCTCAGGAATTTGGTCGCATCGGGGCCGGAAAAGCGGAATATAGGGCTGGGATTTAAACCTGCCGAAATATAAGCCGTCTTCTTCCAGGAAAGTTGTTCATCCCGCCAACCCGTAAACTCATTGGGGAACAGATGAGGCAAAAGAAAAGTGGAGTACTGGATCTGCTCCTGATAGAAGGGCAGATAGGGGGAGTACTTAAATTCCGTCAACATCGGCAGTGCGGTCGTAGTTAACCTCTTTCGTATTCCTTTACAATGCTCATGTTTTAACGAACTCCTTTCAAGACACGCTTTAGGCATTACTCAAGCTTATAGTAAGCCCTAACGAGAGTTTATCATAATTGGATTTACAAGTATTCGGTGATATAATCTGGAGATTGCGATCATTTCTCATCAAAAATAACGAATATTGGGTGGCTGGCCATGAACCTCAATCTTCATATCCTTTATGATGAACTCGTTTCTTTCTCCCCCTCAGATATCAACGGCCAACGGCATTGAACTCAATTTGCGGCAGATACGTTTGCCGGAATTCCCGCAGGACGCAATTGCAACAAGATTGTATCTATATATTTGATGCTGAGGAAATAGAAACATTTTTGCCGATGCTCAAGGGTATCGATTTCATTTTCATCGGAGATTTCAATACGAATCTGGAAGAGCATTTTGATCTGTCGTTCATCCATATATCTTCCGGATACAGTAAAAATTTCGTCTATAATGCAGTTCGGGATATATTTGTAAAATACAACCAGCGCCATTTGGGATATTATGTACCACGATAGGCGCTGTAAAACTTCGGATGTATGGATTTGCCGACTTCCATCCCCTCTTTTACGAATGCATCGATTGCTTCCGGCTGCAAATCTAAAAGGAACATCCTTACGGAAAACGTCGGCATGATCAATTCGTCCAACGTAAGCTTGTTCTGTTCTTTATTATATGCATGAATCGCTTCAAACTCACCGCCGCATCCGACCATAGACGCCAGCCAAACGCTTCGACTGTCGCGGGCGTAGGGGGTATTCTGAAGGCTTTTGAACAATAAGTCGCTGCTTACTTGTATATAGGCTTCCCGCGACGAGGGAAAATTGGATGCGTAAATGAAGCTGGCTAACGTGGATGCGGTTTGCACAACGGCTTTCAGATGAACATAGTTGACCGCGATAAATGTAATCCACGGATTCTCCCGGTTTTTATAGGATTGGGGGAAATTTCCGTATTCCTGAAGAAGCAGGTCCTCAAAAACCGCCGCAAAAAGATCCTCTTTCCTACGAAAATAGTACGTCAGGTTTCCCGGGGAGATGGCGCATCTTGTCGCAATATCCCTCATAGTGACCTTTTTGGCCCCCATCTCGAAAAACAAATCTCTGGTTGCTTTGAGTATCCTTTCTTTGGTATTATCCATCAGACGTTCTGCTTCCCCCCCATATTTTTCAATATCTCCATTAAGCGGATTGAAAACCTGCTTAAAATTATGGATTCATCCTATGGTTTTGTCAATGAATAAACAATTTTAGCAAAATAGTACAGCATATGCTTGACAACTATATAACAAGAGGCTAATATTAGTACATGTACTAATATTAGCTAAATAAATGCAAAAATATATGAAGGAGGAACGAGTGTAAATGGAAAGCTGTACGAAAACAGTCGTTATGCAGTCTCAAGGGAACCATTTCGAGCTGGAAGTACAATCTGTGGCACAAATCAACAGCAGTAAATGTGTGAACTGCGGCGATTGCAGGGAAATATGCCCTGTAGGCGCAATTGCGGAGCAGCAACGCGTCATCTGCCGATTGTGTCCAACCTGTACGGACAAACCCGCCCTGCTGTTTGACGACATGGTGGCGCTGGCAACAAAGGAATCCTGTACAACCGCATGTCCCATCGACATCAGTCCCCAAGGATATCTTAATCTGGTTGCTGCAGGAAAAGAAAAAGAAGCATTCCTTCATATCTGGAAACACAACCCCTTACCTTCTATTTGCGGTCGTATCTGTCATCATCCATGCGAACAAGTTTGTAAACGAGGCACACTGGTCGACGAGCCGCTGGCGATACGCGGCGTTAAACGGTATCTCAGCGACGCGTTTGCCGACTATGTCCCAGACAAATACCCCATAATTTTTGAGGAGGAGATCGCCGTTATCGGCGCCGGGCCCGCAGGCTTAATGGCGGCACACAGACTATCACTCCTCGGTTATCGTGTAACAGTATTCGACCGCGCTCCCAATGCGGGCGGCATGATGTATCGGGGCATTCCGAAATTCCGTATCCCCAGGGATATCATCGAGAGGGATGTCCAAAAACTCGCAGCTGCGGGCATGCGGTTCCGTTTCGGCGTAAGCATCGGCAGGCAGCAAATCGCGCAGCTGAAAAAGGATTTCGATAAGATCATCGTTGCCGCAGGTACGCCCTACTCCAAGGATCTCCCCATAGAGGGATGGAGAAAAGAGGGCGTATACAATGCGCTGAACTTTATGGAGAAGGTCAATTCCGATCAGACGCTTCGCTCACATCCCGGGCAGGATTTTGTGGAAGGCGGAGACGTTGTCGTGATCGGCGGCGGAAACGTGGCACTCGACTGTGCGCGCACGGCAATCCGGCTCGGAGCAAAGAGCGCTACCGTCGTATGCCTCGAATGCGACTGCGATGTCCCGTGCCACAAGTGGGAACGTGCGGCGGCGGAAGAGGAGGGCGTCAAAATACTGGAAGGCTGGGCTCCCCAACGATTTGCGGGAGATGCTACCGCCCTGAACGGCGTGGACTTCAATAAGGTAACCTCCTTTAGGAAAACCGCTGAGGCCGGAATCTCGTTTGAGGTTGATCCCGCCCAGAAGATGGGGCTTCCTGCGGACTGCGTCATTGTAGCGACCGGTCAAAGGCCCGCGCCCATGTGGAAGGAATATGAGAAGGATGATCGGTTTGTGTTTGCGGGAGATATTGCCGGCACCGAATGCTCCATCGTGGATGCGATGGCTTCGGGCAAAGCGGCGGCGGAAAAAGCCGACGAGCTGCTGCGGGGCAGGAAGCTGAAGAAAAATGCCCATGAGCTGCACAATGCTCCCGTGGAGGAGCGGTATTACCCCGCAAACAGGCTCAAGGTAGCCCGTCCGCAGATGCCGGTTGCCGTGCCGGAGGAGCGTGTTAAAAACTTCGGAGAGGTTGAACGGGAATACACCAGGGAACTCGTAGAAATTGAGGTCAAACGCTGCATGCAATGCGGATACAGCGCGGTCGACTCCGCGCGTTGCATCGGCTGCGGGGCCTGTGTAACCGTTTGCCCCAAGGGCGATGTCATCTCAATGATAAAAGCTTAAGAAAGGAGACCGCGAATATGTTTGATAAACGCCAAGTGATCGTTGTAGGCGCCGGGCCTTCCGGGTCCGCGACCGCTTTCTATCTGGCCAAGGCCGGTGTGGATGTCCTTATGATCGATAAGGAAACCTGGCCGAGAGATAAGCCTTGCGGGGACGGTCAGACCGCCATTGTCGAAATATACAAGGAAATGGGCATTTTTGAAGAAGCCAAAAAGGTAGGTTATGCGTTGCGCGGCTCGAAATTCAGCGGCACCAAAGAGGAAATGACCACCTTTGCGACTCCTCCGCAGGCGGAACCCGGCGGTTTCGCAACGCCCAGGCGGATCATCGACGACATTATCCGCCGCAGCGCGCTCAATGCCGGCGCCGATTGGCTGGAAAACTGCGAGGCACTCGAGGTGATGCGTGAGCGCAATTTTGCGAAGGGTGTGCGTGCGGCTTACAAGGGCAAGCTCATTGAGATCCGTGCCGATGCCGTCGTCCTGGCGGATGGCGCGCACTCCACGCTCGGCAGGCCCTTCGGCTTCTTTAACGATGATCCGGAGCTTGTATTCATGGCGGCAAGGGGCTATTTTGAGAATGTAAACGGCATGGAGGACGGGATCATTGAAGAGCATTACCCCGAAAAGATCTTCTATCCGGGCGGGTATATGTGGATATTCAATGAAGGAAATAAAAAAGCGAATATCGGCGTCTATATCACCTCCACAAACCTGCAGAAAGGTAACCGCAGGCTGGAGGACTATTTCAGCTGGTGGAGGGATAATACCAAGATCGGCAAAGAACGTATGGGTGAAGCAAGGCTCGCAGGGGACATCAAGGGCTGGAGGTTGCCTACGAGCCGGCAGGTCGGCGACCTCTACGGCAACGGAATCCTTGCGGTGGGCGATGCGGGCTCCCATATCCAGTGCTACTCGGGAGGCGGGTTCGATGCCGGCATGAAATCCGGCCGTGCCGCCGCCAAAGCCCTCGTTGAGGCAATCGAAAAGGACGATTTCTCCAAAGAGTCGCTGAAGGTATACAAGGAGTATGATGCCGCCGAGAACGACTTCATGCTCCGGTTCTGTGCAGCGATCAGGGAAAATGTTTGCCCTAATCCCGAAACCTTTGAGAACTTCCTCTCCTTTGCGCGCATGCTGCCCGGCTACCCGACAAACAATCAGTATCTCGCTTATATAGCATTCATGACAAAGGCTCTCGGTATCGATTTATATGAGCGATATGGGATTGATTTGAGAAAGATGGCGCAGGCGCCTGCCGGCCATTAAGAATCGAAGACATCTTACCGTGAAAGGGCTGTCGCGCTAAGTGCATACAATGAATGTATATCCATTCAAGTGCACTTAGCGCGACAGCGGGTTCGGTGCCCCAAAGGGGCAAAAAAGCGTCAGCGGCACTTTTTTAGAATCCCCGAAGCTTCGCCGCAGACGGAACATCCTTGCATTATGCATTTAAAAATGCTTAATGCGGCAGAGCCCTCCTTTTGATTTGCGCTCCAAGTTTCTGTGAACGTAAAGAGTGGTCATCCTCCGGTGTCTGTCCAAAGTCGGCCCCGATAATCCGGTCCCTGCTCGATGTGCAGCGGTTTGGGTTCTTAGTGTCGGCATAGTTAGAGTGCTCTGTTCGCGACATAACCCGGAGTTTTCGCTCGACAAAAAAGGCGTCCCTTTCTGGAACGCCTCGAAAAGTCAGAATTTGAAGGCTCACCCCCGGCAGCAGTTGGAGTTCAGTCGCATCTTGTTCTGTTTTTGTCTTCAGCATAGCTTGCAAGCATAGCGTCAATTATTCTCTCGGATTTTGCAACTACTTTATAATCGGAAATACCGAATATTTTTGCATTGCTGTCCTTGTTCACCGATATTATAGTCCCGCTCTTGCTCATGCCGCAGACATGATGCGTTGCCCCGGATACGCCGAACCCCAAATATAATTTGGGCTTAACGGATTTGCCGCTCGTACCGATCATATTGCATTCGGTGTCCGCCCATTTGCTATCCACCACGCATCTGGTATAACCCACAGCAGCGTTTATCTTTCTGCCCAATAAGTTTAGCTTTTCCCAATAAGCTTCACTTCCCAGACCGCGCCCGGCGCAAAGCACAATATCTGCGTCTTCCAGCTTTTGCGCAGGCGATTCGGTGGGCTGGAAGGAAAGCAGTTCAACGGGCGATACGTATTCGTCGGGGAGGCTGGGGGTATACCGAACGATCTCAGCCTTAGCGTCTTCGGCGCAGGGTTTTGCATCCAGAATACCCGCGCGGACGGTTGCCATCTGCGGCCGCGTTTCCGGTATGAGTATCTCTCCAATTACGTTTCCGCCGAATGCGGGCACCATATATGCGATTTGCTCGTCTTTGCCTACGGAGATATCCACGCAGTGCGCCGCCAGCCCGGTCCGTAACGCCGCCGCAACGGATGGCGCAAGCTCAGCACCCATTACGCTTGCTCCCATCCATAATGCATCGGGGCTGAATTTCTCCACCAGATCCTTTATGGCTTTCACGTAATAATCGCATTGGTATGCTTCCAGCTTGGGATGCTCCACGCAATATACGGTATCGACGCCTGATTTTGCGACAGTAGCGGCAAATGCATCCAAATCTCTGCCAAGCAAGACGCCGCATACCCTGCATCCATCCGCCTGTGACGCGATTTCCCGAGCTTTCGTATATAGCTCATTGAACACGCGGGTTACCCGGCCGTCACATTGTTCCGCTAGTATCCATATGCTTTTTATCCTGAGGCCCATACTTTATCCGTCCTTCTGCCTGTAATCAATCCGGATCATCGGTCCGGCCGCTTCACATATATATCTTGATCTTATCGATGATTGCCTGCGCGATTTCCTCATCGGTCCCCTCAATCGGCACGGTATTTCTGCTGTATTGCGGCGTGATCAATTCCCCGGGTTTGGTGGGCGAACCATTCAGGCCGATATAGGCATTATCCAGCGCGAGGTCGTCCGCCCCCAGCACGGTAAGCGGTTTCCTCTTGGCGGCAAAGAAATTTTTAACCGGTATGTACCGCACATCGTTGATCGTTTTGCGAACCGCGATCACGCAGGGCAGCTGTACGCGATACCTTGCGATACCGGTTTCAAATTCTTTATCTACCAATACTGCAGAGTCGCTCTCGACTCGTACCCCCACCGCATCCGTCATATGCGGAAGAGACATCCACTCTCCCAGCTGGGATGGAACATGCGCGGTTGCGCCGTCGTCGCTTTCATTCCCCAGCAGTATCATGTCGTAATGTCCAACATGCTGGATAAGGGCGCTGAGGGCATAGGATGTTGCCAATGTATCGGCACCGCCCACCCTTCTGTCGCTCAGCAGATAAGCGTCGTCTGCGCCGAATGCCAGGGCTTCCAGCAGCTGCGCCCTTGCTTCCGGAGGTGCCATGGAAAATACCGAAATGCTGCCGTCATGTCTTTCCCGCATCTGCACAGCTAACTCCAAAGCGTGCTTGTCCGCACTGCTGATTACGCTCGGAATATCTTTTCTGACAAGCGTTTTTTTAATGGGATCAATGGTGATCCTGTCGTAACATTCAGGATCAGGGACCGGTTTTATACATACCGCTATCTTCAGAGACATGGATTTGAGTTCCTTTCAACATTCGCTCTTTCAGATAAAGTAAGAGAGCAGGTCGACAAGCGTCTTATTGCTTCCGCATCCAACCGACAGCATCTTTGCATCTCTGTAGAACCGCTCGATGCCTGTTTCATAAACCGTACCGACGCCGCCGTGAAGCTCAATGCACTGGCTGGCGACATGCTCCATAAGTTTCTCTCCTTCGACTTTCAGCCCAATCGCCTGATTGAAGATATTTTCACCGCGGTTTCTGTTTTCCAAAGCCGAGAATACTGCTCCACGGAAGTTCTCGATCAGAATCCACATATTTGCCATATCGTTCCGGATAACCTGATGAGTATCCCAGAGCGACTTCCCGCCCTGTATCCTCCCCTGCAGATAGCCCTTGGTTTTGGCAAAAACGGCCTCCATCGAACCCAGGGCAAAAGCGCCATAGGCGCAGTATCCCGGCACAAGATTGGCCGTGAGGAGAGGAACTCCTTTATTAAGAGGCCCAATCTGATAATTCCTGGGCACACGGCAATCATTGAGATAGACCTGCCCCGTATGAGAGCCTTTCCATCCGAGCTTGTTTTCAATATGGCCGACCGAGTATCCCGGATCACTGGCTGGAATGGCGAACCAGCTGATGCCTTCCTGTGTAACAGGGTCCACCTTGTCAGCAGTCACGCAGGCAATGATGTTGACATCGGCGACGTCACTGTTTGTGCTAAAGATTTTGCCTCCGTTAATGACCCACTCATCCCCGTCAAGAACGGCCCGCGTTTCATATTCGGAGACGTTAAAGATACCGCACGGCTCTGTTGAATAAAAAGAGAGAAGTATATCGCCCCTTAAGGCAGGTTTTACAAACATTTCAACCTGCTCCGGCGTGCAGTACTTATGGATCAGGCCAATGGTGATATCGCTGGAGAGATCCGTGAGCAACGCAAAAGTGCTGCTTACCTTTGCAAACTCCTCCAGCATCAGGCCATAACTGATCCAATCCTCACCTGATCCTCCGTATTCCTCTCCAACCACCAGACCCAGCAAGCCGAGTTGACCTAATTTCTTTAGAAGCTCCCTGGGATAAGCACCTTTTTCCATCTCTGGAACAGCGGGCCTGATTTCCTTTTCCGCAAACTCCCTGAGCATTTTTACCAGCATCTCACGTTCTTCCGTCATATACCACATATGCTGAGGCCCCTTTCACGATAAGCAAATTATTATTTTAACAATAGATTTTTTGATGTATAATTTCAATACACATTGCTAATGTCCTGAGTAGCCTGTACTCATTTTGAATAAACTGTGTAAGGAGAATTTCAATTGTGGAGTTGACCAGAACAAAAGATATAACGAAGCAGATTATCGCGCAGCAGGTTTTGGAGTTATGTAAAAGCAAACCAATCAACAAAATATCCGTTCAGGAGCTTATGGACAAATGCAGCCTATCCAGGAAGACCTTCTACAACAATTTCCAGGACAAATTCGACCTAATCAACTGGTTTTTCGGGTTTATGTGTGACAATATCATTGAGCAGTATGCTCAGCATGAGCCTTGGGGCGTTGTTTTGGGGCGAATCTATCGTTTTATGTATGAGAACGGCCGTGCCTTTGGCAAGCAATGGGGCGAGCAGGATTTGAGATATTTAATCGATGGGATGGATGGGTACATACAGGAGTATTACAAAAGAACGATTGTGGAACTCCATGGCGCGGATGCGCTAACTCAGGAATTTTTATTTGAGAATTTATACAACAGCTATGGAGCGCTCAACATCGTGTTGGACTGGATTAAGGGCAGAATCAGCATTTCGCCCGAAGAACTGGGCATGCAAATGGCAAACGCAATGCCCCCTTATATGCAGAGCATGGTGGATAGATATCATGCCCGCAATTTGCAAATACCCACTGGGCCCTGATGCGCAGCCCATAAGGGGGACCCTTAAGCGCGTCCGATCATCTGGCCAAATAGGGCCGCAGAGAACACGGTTATGGACTTTTCGCTATGAATGTACTGCCCCTATCCTTCTGGGTGGTTCTCCGCAGAGTGTGACCGGTAGCTCGGCTTATACATAAGCTCTTCAGTCAGTTCCGCCAAAAATTCAACAGATTCTTCAAAGCCGTTTTCTATCCAGGTTTCTATGACGCTGATGAGTACGGCCGATATCTGCGCGGCAATATATTTGTATGCCCTGCTATCGACCGTGTCTTTGTCCAGTTTGACTAAAATATGATCTTGGGTGATATAGGCCGAAATACTCTTATGCGCAAATCGGATCAGCCCCCTATTATAAAACAACAAGAGGGCCTCCCGGTTCTCCATAACGAAGCCGAAAACGATTAAAAGAATTTGTTGCACGCTCATTTGCCGTATATTCACTTTGGATTCCAATTCATAAAAAATACCGTGAATCAAATAGCGTACCACATCGTCTTTTGAGTGGAAATTATTGTAGAAGGTTTTTCGTACGACGTCGGCGCGTCTGCATATATCCGTAACGGATATATCTTCGTATGTCCGCTCCTGTATTAAGGATAAAAACGCGTCGGATATGGCGTTTTGCGTGCGGATTGCCACCGCGTTTGTCTGGGTTCTATACATTACTCATTTCTCCCGTTCTGTGTAAGATGATCGACCGAACGCTTTTTTGATTGACTCGCACCGCCGATATTATATAATGTGCTTAGAACTTACACAACTGTGTAATCAGGCGGGGAAAGATGAATAATCAGTTTTACTTGCTTACCGGGGCCACCGGGCTTTTGGGCGGGAATATACTCAGGGCGCTAATCGCAAGAGGCGAATGCGTCCGTGCGCTTGTCCTGCCGGGTGACGCCGCAATAGCCGATATGCCGCGGGATGTGGAAATCATAGAGGGCGACCTCCTGGATAGCGGCGCATTGGAGCGGTTTTTTTCCGCTCCGGAAAGCACAGAAGTCATTGTCATTCACGCCGCAAGTATCGTGACAATGGACCCCAATCCCAACGAAAAGGTGCGTACGGTCAATGTGGACGGTACAAGGAACATACTGGCAAACTGTTTGCGGCACGGGGTCAAAAAGCTCGTTTATGTAAGCTCGACCGGTGCGATCCCCGAGCTGCCCAAGGGGCAGGTTATCCGCGAGGTCGACCATCATGATCCCGACCGGGTGATCGGCTATTATGCCAAAACCAAGGCTTTGGCCACCGATTTGGTTCTGCAGGCCGTACGGGAGAATGACCTGGACGCGTCCGTCGTATACCCGAGCGGAATTATCGGGCCGAACGATTACGGCTTCGGCTTGATCACAAGCTGCATAAAAATGGTGGCGGAAGGCAGACTGCGCATCGCCATCGGCGGCACGTTCAATTCTGTGGATGCCAGGGATCTGGCCACAGGCATCATCGCCTGCGCGGAAAGGGGGCGTAAAGGCGAAACCTATATCATGGCCAGCCGTTGCTATACTTTCGGCCAACTGATTGAGGCCATATGCGGGGAAGCCGGAGCAAAGAAGTATCTTTTTACAGTGCCGCTATGGCTTGTACACCCCTTTGCCGGCATTGGCACGCTATACGGAAAAATGACAAATCGTCCCGCCTGGTTCAGCAGATATACGATCTATAATCTGGAGAGGAACAACAATTATTCCGCCGAAAAGGCGGAAAGGGAACTGGGGTTCCAATGCCGGCCGCTGGGCGAAACAATCGCGGACACAATAAGATGGCTAAAGCTGGAGGGAAAGTTGGCTGTAAAAGATAAACCGGGTCATCCCAATGGCACTGATAATTCCGGGCATGATCCCTCTAAGAAGTATGATTGAGTGGTATAAACGAGAGCTGTCAAAATAGCCCGTCAAGGTCTGCTTGAATATGGAGATTAAGGCCATGTCTGATCTTGACGCAGATGAAATCGTGCAGCTTGTCCCCGTAATCCCGGCGCAGAATGAAGGAAATGTCCTTTGCGAAGTTCGTGCGGTTGTCCACCATGGTCAGCAGCACACCGTCGATGGTCAGTTTGGGATTGATCTGGCGGCGTACCCGGGCGATGGTTTGGAGCAGCTGCGTCATACCTTTTGCGGGGAGATAGTGCGATTGGACGGGAATAATTACGCTGTCCGCCGCGGCCAGGGCGTTGATGGTCATCATGCCAAGGGAGGGCATACAGTCGATCAGCACATAATCGTAGCGGTCCTTAACGGCGTTGACGTAGCCGCGCAGCACGGTTTCCCGGCTCATGGTATTGACCAGCGAAACCTCAAGCGCCGAAAGCTCGATGTTGCCCGGCATGAGGTCAACTCCTTCCGCGTGGTGCAGAATGCCTTCCTCCGGGATAAACGGTTCTTCCAGCATGGATTTGCTCAAAACGGCCGCCAGGGATACGGGCAGGTTGTCCGGCTCGTGAAAGCCCAGGGAATCGGTCAGATTCCCCTGTGCGTCGGCGTCCACCAGCAGCACCTTGCTGCCCAGCATGGCGAGACCGACGCCGAGGTTTACGGCAGTGGTGGTTTTCCCTACGCCTCCCTTCTGATTGGCGAGGGCGATGATCTTTGCATTCACGTTATTACCTCCTCCTGATAAAAAAGGCGCCCCTATCATGGAGCGCTCAATGTTTCCCGCTGTTCATGTTCCATAAAAACGCACAATGCGTTCACGGTTGCGCTGCCGCGTTGGACTACTTCACATTGAATTCCTCCCCGTTCCATTCTGGTTTTGAAACCGCCAGACAGGTTCTCCATTCAGAAACGTAATCCCGTGCGATAATAAAATGTATTTTTCGGTTGACGCTCACTGGTAAATCATTCAGGTTATCAATCAGAACCGGGTTGAATTTTGGGAAAATCGATGTTTCCCCGTAAGAGAACAGGAAATGGAAAAAGCCCGCAAACAAGCGTGTTTACGGGCTTTCCTTTGGCTCCCCAGGCAGGGCTCGAACCTGCAACACCGCGGTTAACAGCCGCGTGCTCTACCATTGAGCTACTGAGGAATATTCGGTTTTCTTGCCTCCGCTTTCCGGTACGCGAGCGCAACACTCGCTCTACCATTGAGCTACTGAGGAATATTCAGTTTGCTTGCCTCCGCTTTCCGGTACGCGAGCGCAACACTCGCTCTACCATTGAGCTACTGAGGAATATTCAGTTGCCTTGCCTCCGTTTTCCCGACGCGCAATCGGCATGCCGCTGTGCCTGCGAGGAACGGTGCGTACATCATAATACAGCAGGGGCGGGGCGGGTAGCAACCGCGGCGGCTTTTCGTTATACGGAATTATCTCGCTGAATTGCCCGATTCCACCGTTTCTCTTGCTATTACTCTTGCAATCGATTTCCGGGGTGCGATTGACCATCCCGCCGCATTGTTATATCATGAATGCAGCGTGAGCCCTGTTTCCCCGTTGGCTTGCGCCCAATCATCGGGCCGTTCCGCCCGGAAAGGAAGCCGCCCATGCAGCAGACCCCGCGCCTGCCCGAAGCGCTTGGCGAATACGCAGGCATGCAGCCGGCGCGCTTCCATATGCCGGGGCACAAGGGCCGCGGCATGGCGGGCTTTTTCCGGCCCGAGCTCGCGGGCTGGGACGTGACCGAGCTTTCGGTTTCGGATAACCTGCACGCGCCGGCGTCCGTCATCGCCCGTGCGCAGGAGGAGTGCGCCGCCGTCTACGGCGCAAAGCATACGTTCTTCCTGGTGAACGGGGCGACCGCGGGCATCGCCGCGATGCTGCTCGCGCTGCCGCAGGGCGCGCGGCTGCTGCTGGGGCGGGACTGCCACCGCTCGGCGCTCTCGGGCGCGGCCCTCGCCGGGCACGCCTGCCGCTTCGTACAGCCCGCGTACGAGCCCGGGTTCGGGCTCTGGGGCCCTGTCGCGCCGGAGGCGCTGGAAACGGCGCTGTGTGAATCCCCGGCCGACGCCGTGCTCATCACTTCCCCCAACTATTACGGCCTTTGCGCCGATATTCCGGCCCTCGCCCGCGCCGCGCACGAACACGGGGCGCTGCTGTTCGTGGACGCGGCGCACGGCGCGCACTTTCCGTTCTCGGAAGCGCTGCCCCAAAGCCCCGCGGGTTACGCGGACGCGTGGGTGGTGAGCGCGCACAAGACCATGAACGCGCTGGGCCAGGCGGCGATGCTGCACACGGGGCCGGCGCTACCGGTCTTCGCGGTGCAGCACGCGCTCTCGATGGTACAGACGAGCTCCCCTTCCTATCTTCTGCTCGCCTCGATCGACTGGGCGGTGTTTACGGCGCGCAAGGACAACTGCTGGACGCAGGAGGTCAACCGCTGCACGGCGCTTGCGCAGAGCATCGAGAAGCTTCTGGGGCTCCGTACGCTGCCGCGGGAGCTGATCGGCCGCGCGGGCATCGCCGATATGGACGCCACGCGCGTCATCGTGGATGTTTCCGCCCGCGGCATCACGGGCTACCGGGCGGCGCGGGCGCTGGAAGCGCAGAACGTGTTCGTGGAGCTTGCGGATTCGCGCCGGATCGGCTGCATCTGCACGCCCGCGGACGATCCCGCCTGGTACGACGCGCTGCTGGAAGCCCTGCAGGCGCTCCCTTACGGATTGGAGCCGCCGGCCCCCTCCCCCGCCTATCCAGCGCCGCCGCGCGTCATGGACGTGCGCGAGGCCGCGCGCGGCCGCACCGAAGCGTGCCCGCTTCCCGAGTGCGCCGGCCGCATCGCCGCAGACTGCGCCGGGCTTTACCCGCCCGGGATCCCGGTCTGGACGCCGGGGGAGCGCATCACTCCGGAGTGCGTCGCACTGCTCCTTTCCCAGCAGGCGCTCGGCGCCGTGCTCTTTGGCGTTACGGACGGCCGGGCGCTCGTCGTATGCGAGTGAGCGCGCCCGTCCTTTTATATTCACCGCACGTCCGCGTGCGCTGAAATATAGTTTTACGAGGAAATCAAGATGTCAAAGTACCAGGCCGTGGTATTCGATTTCGACGGCACGCTGGTGGACAGCGGTCCCGGGATCGTCATGACGCTCAAGCGGATGCTCAAAGAGCTGGGCCGCCCGCCCGCCGAGGAGGCGGTGCTGTGCGCCTGCGTGGGGCCGCCCATCGCCAAATATTTTCCCGAGGTGTTCGGCTTTGAGGGGGAGGAACTCGTTGAGGCGATCGCCCTTTACAGGCGGCTCTTCGACGAGCACGCGCTGCCGTTGCTGCGCGCCTATCCCGGCGCCGCGGAGCTCCTGCGGGACGTGCGGCGCGCCGGCATGCTGACCTGCGTTGCGACCTGCAAGCTGCAGCGCACCTGCGAGGAGCAGGCGGCGATGCTGGGACTCGCCCCCTATCTCGATGCTATCAGCGGGGCCCAGCCCGAGAAGAACCTGCTCGAAAAGGAGGACATGCTGGGCGTGCTGATCGCGGAGCACGGCGTCGACCCCGCCCGCTCCGTGATGGTGGGGGACCGGCTGTTCGATATGATCGGCGCGCAATGCGTGCATATGCCCGCGATCGGCGTGCTGTACGGCTGCGGCTCCCGCGAGGAGCTCGCGGCCTATTCCCCGCTGGCGCTCGCGGAAAGCGTGGAGGCGCTGCGCGAAACGCTGCTGTCCTGAATATCCGGAAGGCCGGGAAAGGAGAGGCGCGGCCATGCCCAACCAACTGTCCCTCGCGCGGCTGTACGCCGCACTGCAAAAAGGCCGCCTGCCGCACGCGGTATTGCTTACCGGTGCCGAAGGGGGCGATTTCCAGAGCGCCGCCGAGCGGGCCGCCATGTTCCACCTGAACTTACCCGACGCCGAATCGCTCGCGCAATGCCCGGATTATCTCCTGCTGGGGCCCAACACGCCCGTCGAATCGGTGCGCAATCTCAGGGCGGAGCTTGCCGCGCGCTCGGTTTCGGGCCGCAGGGCCGTCGTGATCCTTGAGGCGCACACCATGCTCGAGCCCGCGCAGAACGCCCTCCTGAAAACGCTGGAGGAGCCGCCCCGGAACACGCTGCTGCTCCTGGCCGGCCGGGAAACGGGGCTTCTGCCCACCATCCGCTCCCGCTGCGCCATCGTGCGGCTGGGCGCGGAGCCGGAGGAGGAGCTTGCGGCCGCCCTGATACGCCAGGGCGCGGACCCCGATGCGGCCCGGCTCGCCGCGCGGCTTTCGGATGGCGCGTCCCTGCTTGCCGCGGAGCTGCTTTCCGATGCTCACCTCAAGTTCTACCCCCAGGCGGCGAACCTGTTCTTTGAGGCGCTTTCCGCGCCCGTGCCGCCGTACGCGGCGGGCGCGGCGCTCCTGAACGCCGTCGTCGCGCCCAAGGCGCGCAAAGCGGATTTTATCAGTCCCTACGCCGCGCAACCCGAGAAGAAGCGTTCTGCGGCCGAGGAAAAGCGGCTGACGCTGCGGTACTGCCTGCGCATATTCGCGGATCTTTCGGACACCCTGCTGCGCTGCAAGCTGGATCTTGATGTTCCGGGCGACGCGAAAACCGCGCAAAAACTCCGGGAAACGGCGCGGCGCTTTACAATTTCACGGATTCAAGGTATCATGAATTTGGTATTGTCCGCGCAGGTCCGCGCCATGACGGCCGCCAGCCCGGCCCTCACGCTGGACGCGCTGCTGACGGAGCTTAACGCTCCGGCCGGGGAACAACCCATACTATAAACGGCTTATCGGCTGAAAGGGCTAACATAGATGACAAAACGCGTAATCGGCGTCCGCTTTCGCAAGGCGGGACGCATGTACTATTTTGATCCGGGCGAATTCGAGATCGCGGAAGGCGACGGCGTGATCGTGGAAACGTCGCGCGGGATGGAATACGGCGACGTGGTGCTTTCCCCCCACGAGGTGCCGGAGGAGCAGATCGTGGCGCCGCTCAAGGAAGTGCTGCGAAAGGCCACGGCGGACGACCAGGAGACGCACGAGCGCAACATGCAGATGGAGCGCGAGGCGTTCGATATCTGCACGGAAAAGATCGCGCAGCACGGCCTGGACATGAAGCTGGTGGACGTGGAGTACACCTTCAACGGCAGCAAGATCACCTTCTATTTTACCGCCGAGGGGCGGATCGATTTCAGAGAGCTGGTCAAGGACCTGGCGTTCGTGTTCAAAACCCGCATCGAGCTCAGGCAGATCGGCGTGCGGGACGAGGCGAAGATGCTGGGCGGCCTCGGTTCCTGCGGGCTGCCCGTCTGCTGCAAGACGTTTCTGGAGGATTTCCAGCCCGTTTCCATCAAGATGGCCAAGGAGCAGAAGCTCAGCCTGAGCCCCACCAAGATATCCGGTCTCTGCGGGCGGCTGATGTGCTGCCTCAAATACGAGCAGGACGCCTACGAGAGCATGCGCAAGCTGATGCCGCGCGCCAACAAGGAGGTCATCACCCCCGACGGCCGCGGCGTGGTGCTGGACAACAACGTCATCACCGAAAAGACCAAGGTGCGCATCGCTTTGCCCGACGGCACCTTCGACGTGCGCGAGTACCATTACTCCATCATCCGCAAGCCCGGCACGCCGGAGGAGGAGGAGGCGCTGCGCCTGGAGCTCCAGGAAAGCGCGAAAGCGCTCGCACGGGAGGAAGCGCCGGAAGAGGAGGAATTCCGCTTCGTGACCGGCCACACCGTCGAGCCGAGGCCCCTTCCCGAGGAGCCGGACCCGAACGAAACGGACGCCGCGCCGGCGCGGCCCGCGGACGGGCAGGCCCAGCGGACGCAGGCGCCTTATGCCCCGCCCAAGCCGCGGCAGGACCAGCGCCCCAACCGGCCCCCGCAGGACAGGTTCCAGCAGCGCCCCCGCCAGGATAGGCCCCCGCAGCGCCCCGGCGAGCAGCAGAAGCAGCCGCGGCCCCAGCAGGATAGGCCCCCGCAGCGCCCCGGCGAGCAGCAGAAGCAGCCGCGGCCCCAGCAGGACAGGCCCCAGCAGGAGAAGCCGCAAAGGGACGACGCCGAAGCGGCTGGCGCCCAGCCCAAGCCGCACCGCAGCCACCGCGGCAGCCATAACCGCCGCCGCAGGCCGCAGGGGAGCGACGCGGCGCGGCCCGGCGAAAGCCAGGGCGAATAGACCGTTTGAAAGCCCGGACGCAGGGGCCGGTAATCCCGGCTTCACAAGTTGTCCATTGCATTTTATGGTATGCATGCTACAATAGATTCAGAAAATGATGGAGGTACTATTCTCATGGCATATGTAATCAGCGACGAGTGCATCAGCTGCGGCGCTTGCGAGAGCGAATGCCCGGTGGAGGCCATTTCGCAGGGCGATACCACGTATGTGATCGACCCGAGCCTGTGCATCGATTGCGGCTCCTGCGCCAGCGTCTGCCCGGTCGGCGCGCCCAATCCCCAGTAAATCTTGGAATACCAGAAGGCCGTCCGGTTTTACCGGGCGGCCTTCTTTATGAAATAAAACCGGGGGCCGGCGGGCCCGCGCCTACGGCCGCGCCTATCCCGAAATGGGGCGGCAGTCGGCCTTTTTTACGCGGGCGCAGATTTCTGCGCCGTTCTCAAAGACCGCGGCGTCGCGGTACAGAACGTCCGCGTGCAATTTGCAGCCGTTGGCCAGGAGCGTATAGCGCAGTACGTTGCCGTGGGAAACGCTGTCGGCGACGGCCGCGCGGAACAGATACGCGTCGGGTTCGTCCGGCAGAGGCTCCGCGGAAAGCGCGACCGTTTCGGGCCGCACGGCGATATCCGACGTTCCTTCGTACAGCCCGCGCGTGGCCGCGCAAAAATCCGCCGCCGAAAGCAGGTTGTAGTGCCCTATGAAACCGGCCGCGAACCGCGTGCGGGGGGAAGTATACAGCTCCGTCGGCGTGCCGGACTGCTCGATCCGCCCGTCGTTGAGCAGATGGATCACATCGGACATCACCATCGCCTCGTCCTGGTCGTGCGTCACAAACACGCTCGTGAGATTCAGCTCCTTATGAATCTCTCGGATGCGGCTTTGGAGGGACCTCCTGAGCTTGGCGTCGATCGCGGAAAGGGGCTCGTCCAGCAGCAGCACCTTGGGTTTGAGCACGATGCTGCGGGCCAGGGCCACGCGCTGCTGCTGCCCGCCCGACAACTGCGACGGGTACTGCTTTTCCTTCCCCGTCATCTCCACGACCCGCAGGATATCCGCGATCTCCTCCGCGATTTGTTCTTTTGGCAGCTTCTTGAGTTTCAGCCCGAACGCGATGTTCTCCCACACCGTCATGTTGGGGAACAGGCTGTATTGCTGGAACACCATGCCGATGCTGCGCTTTTGCGGCTCCAGGCGGGTAATGTCCTCGCCGTCGAGCAGAATGCTCCCGCTAGTCGGCGTTTCCAGCCCCGCGATGCACCGGAGCAGCGTGCTTTTCCCGCAGCCGGAGGGACCCAGAAGCGTGACGAACCGACCCTTTTCAATCGTCAGCTCCGTATCGCGCAGCACCTGGGTTTTATGGAAGCTCTTGCACAGGCGTTTGATTTCAATATAGGCCATCGGCATCCCTCTTTTCCCGCGCGCACCGCGGCATCTTTCGTGTTGCAAGGCCCCTCTTAACGCATCCCTCCGGGCGCGCCGCGCCGTTTCAGGAAGAATACGCACAGGGAAATCAGAAGCGTCAGCCCGAACAGCGCGATGACGATGGCGCTGGAAAGCTGCCCGGAGCGGAACAGCGCGTGGTAGAGATACACCTGCGCCGTTTGGTAATAGTTCCCGGCGAGCGTATTGACCACCACAAAATCCCCGAAGAGGATGGAAACCGAGAGCATGGCGGAAACGGTCACGCCCGGCATGATATTGGGCACGATCACGCGGAAGAACGCCGCAAATTTGGACGCGCCCAGTATCTGGGCCGCCTCGATCAGGCAGCCCGCGTTGACGCTGTTGAGGCTGTTTTTGATCCCCTGGTAGATATAGGGCAGCGCCACCACGCAGTAGGTGGCCGTCAGCATCAGGATCCGGTTGCCGAGCGGAGGCGGCGCGTTTGCGTACAGCGCGAGGACGCTGATGGCGATGATCACGCCCTGGATCGCATAAGGGATGGTGCACAGGATCTGCATATAGCGGTCCATCCACGGATGATAGGCGGTGATCACAAACATCGCCAGCAGCACGAATATCGTGCACAGCACGACGGGCAGGACGGAAATGACGAGCGTCCGCAGCAGGGAAAGCAGGAACGCCGGGTCGGAAAAGATCTCCGCATAATAGCGGAACGTAATGCCCCTGGGCAGCAGCCCACTCCAGTCGCCGGAGACGGCGTACAAAAAGGTGAACACGAGGGGAATGACCAGATACAGGCAGATCAGCAGCATCACGATCGGCCCGCCCGCCTTGCGTTTCATAGCCCGCTTCCCCCGTTTGCATAGAATCCCGCGGCAGAAGGCGCGGGCAGGCGTGCTTGCGTCATTGCCCGCTCCCTTTTCTACGGCCCAGCACCGCGTTTTGGCAGAGGATGGCGATCACCATCAGCAGCATCATCACGACCGCCAGCGCGCTGCCGAACTCCTTGTGCTGAACGATATCCCCCACGAACTGCTCCGAGATGCGGATGGGCAGCAGCGAAAAATTGGCCTGCAGCAGCGCGTAGGCCGTGGCGTACGCCGAAAGGGCGTTGGAAAACAGGACGCTGAACGTGCCCAAAAAGCTGGGCAGCAGCACGGGCAGGCCCACCTTCATCCAATAATCGGAGCCCCTCCCGCCCAGCAGGCTCACGGTTTCCCTCCATTCCTTGTGCAGCCCGTCGAACGCGGGCAGCAGCAGCAGGATGGCGAGCGGGATCTGGAAATACACGTAAGTCAGAAGCAGCCCCGCAGAGCTGTAGATATTGAAATCCGCGAGGAACCCGATTCCGTACCGCTTGCCCATCAGCACAAAAACGCCGGTGTTGCCCAGCATGATGATGAACGCGAACGCAAGCGGCAGCCCCGCGAAATTGGAGCACATGTTGAGCACGCTCATGAAGAAGGAGCGCATCCGCCCGCCCGCGCCGTTTGCGGCCTTTGCCCCGAAGAACGCGACCGCGATGCCGATCGCCGCCGAAAGCAGGGAGATCACGACGCTGTTGACGGCCGCCTGCCTGTAAAGCGGCTTTGCAAAGATGGAAACGTAATGCGCAAGCGTAAACCCGCCGCCGCCCTCCGCCTGAAAGCTGCGCAGCACTACCGTGACGACCGGCGCGACTTCAAACAGCAGCGCGAGCAGCAGAAACGGCGCCAGCGCGAGCAAATAGGTCCGCTTACCCTTCAAAGAAGCTCACCTCCGCAATCGGGCGCATGCCCGGCGCCGGCGCGATGCCGAGGCAGGCGCACAGGAGCGGCGCCACCAGCAGCTGCGTAATCGCCTCGCGCGTGCGGTCCCCTTTTCGCGCCGTATCCGCAAACAGGTACAGGGCGGTTTCCCGCTGCGCGGGCGTATTGCCGCCGTGCAGGCCGAACCCGTCCATGCCGTGGTCCGCGGCGACCACGACGCGGTACCCTTCCGCCAGCCAGACGGGGAGCGTCAGGGAGAGCATCATGCCCGCCCCGGCCGCGGCCCGCGCGTATTCGGCCCCCGCCGAGGTGCCGCGGTGCCCGGCCGCGTCGATGCTCATGGTATGCACAAGCAGGAAGTCCGGGCAATACGTTTTACGCAGGTATTCCGCGTCCGCAAACACGTGGGAATCCGGATAGCCGTCCTCAAAATAGAAGATGCCGTTCTGAATGGGCGCGTCCGCGCCGAAGCGCAGCCTATTTCGCGCGGGATCGAACGGCGCCTCAAGGTAGAGCTCGCACATCCACGAATACGCGGCGGCCGCGGTCGTAAGCCCGGCGCGCCGGCACAGGCCGAAGATATGCTCGCAGCGCGAGGGCCGCGCCGTCATATTGCCCGCGATGCCGTGGACGTACGCGGGCAGGCTGGTGAGCAGCGTTTCATACATGGGACGGGAGCTGGAGGGCAGCTCCCCAAGAACGCGGTATTTCGCGCCTTGCCCCGCTTCCACCAGATGCTCCGCGTAGCCGAGGTTCTCCCCGGCCGTTTGGTAGCCGCATCCGTCGAGCAGCACGAAGATGGTTTTTGCCATGTCGTCCTTCCCTGCGGATACTATGCGCAGAGGATACCCGGGTACCGGGTATCCTCTTGCAACTTGTATCCGTCAAAATTACTTTGCGTAGGCGATGACGTTCTCCTGCCAGAGCGTGCCGATCTGCTTGGTGGTCTCCTCCCACGCCGACTGATCCTTGACCATGCGCGCGTTCTTGTACTGTGCGTCGTCCACGAGCTTGCTCTTCACATCGTCGGGGAGCGTAATATCGGAGCGCACGGGTTTGGCGTAGCCGCGGGCGAGGTTGATCTGCCCCTCGTCGCTGAGGATGAACTCGCGTGCGAGAGCCGCGGCGTGCGGGTGTTTGGAGTATTTGTTGATGATGGTGGTATAGCCGCTCTGGATGGAGGCCTCGGAAGGGATGGTGACCTCAAAGCTCGCGTCGGCGTTGTTCTTCACGAACTGATCGCGGTAGCCCAGCGCGTTGTAGTCCCACAGGAACGCCACGCCGATTTCGCCCTTTTCGATGCGCGCAAGGGAGTTCTCCCCCAGATCCAGCCTGCCCTGCTCCGCAAGCTTTTTGAAGAAATCGAGGCCCGGCTGAATGTTGCTTTCGCTCCCGCCGAAAGCGGCCGCCGCGGCGAGCACTGCAAACTGCGCCTGGTTCGCCTTGGCTACGTCGCCTACGCTGACGTTGTAATCGCCTTCCAGAAGATCCGCAAAGGAAGCGGGCGTTTTGGAGACGATCTTCTTATTGGTGAGCATGGCCATGGTGCCGTAATAGGCGATGATCCAGTTGCCGTCCGTATCCTTGGCCCAATCGGGGATGCTGTCCCAATGGCTTGTCTTGTAGGGGACGGCGAGGCCCTTTTCCACCGCGATAGGCCCAAACGCCTGCCCGACGTCGCCGATATCCTTGGTGGCGTTCTCCTTTTCGGATTCAAAGATGGCGAGCTCCTCCGCCGAGGACATATCCACGTCCGTGTGCGCGATGCCGTACTTGGCCGTAAGATCTTCCCAGGTTTCGCCCCAGTTCGCCCAGGAATCCGGCATGCCCACGGAATTGACGGCGCCCTCCTCCTGGGCTTCCTTTACCAGCTGATCCACCGTGAGGCTGTTCAGATCCGCCGCCTTGGTGGCCGCGGGCGCCGCGCAGCCGCCCAGCAGCATGGCGCACGCGCACAGCCCGCCGACTGCCTGCAAAAATCTTTTGTTCATGACGCTTACCTCATCTTCTTTTTACTTGGCCTAAGATGATTGTAAAAAGAATCGTTCATCGGCGCGTCAGCAACATGTATATTCTTTGTAAAACCATCAAGAGGGGGAGCGGCCTTCCTCAGCCCAGGTAGGACGGAAGCGTCGTCTTTACCCAGCCGTCGGGGTAGTAGCCGTAATGGCTTTCGGCCGTCTTCTTTTTCAGATCGAAGAGCGTGACGCAGCCCCTGATGCGCAACGCCTTGCCGTCCGGGCTTTGGGGGTTCTTTGCGTAGTAGGCGGGGTAGTCGCCGTAGGGCGCTAGGAAATCGATCAGCCGGCGCGCGGCCTCGTAATCGATGCCGCCGTCCCTTTCAAGCGTTTCGTTGACGGCGTGGTTGAGCGCGTCGTACCGCCACTGGAGATCGTTGATGCTGCTGCGCTCCACCATCGCGGTCCAGGGATCCATCGCGCAGAACCGCATGCGCGGCAAAAGGAAATGGTTGCCCGTGATCTGGATGCCGTCCCCGCGCGTGCGCTGCGGCGCGAAATAGAAGCTGGAAGGGCAGTTCTTTTCCTTCATCGTGCGGTTGATGAAGCCGTCCGGCCCGAGCGCGTCGGGATAGAGCACGACGGGGGGATCGGCGGTTTCCTTATACTGTTTCCAAAGCCCCGGATTGAACGCGAGGTACTCCTTGGGGTACGGCCTAGTACACCAGCGCACCATCGCGCCGTTGACGAGCGGCGCGTCGGGATGGGCTAAAAGGAACGCCTCGTCGGGCAGGAAGGGCTTCAGGGAAGCCGCCGGATAGCTCAGGAAATCCAGCTTCATGCTCGCCCCCGCCTCCACGGTGCAGGCGGTGTCCGTCGTGCCGTCGGAAAGGATATAGTTCCACGCGACCCCGCGCTGCGCGTTCGTGATGACGTCCGCGGCATCCTTCGCGCTGCCGCCGTAGAGGACGCTGTCCCGCGCGAGCAGCAGGGAGTTGAGGCCCACCGCCGCGGGCGTGGAGTTCGCGCCCGGCGACATGTTGACCCCCACCGCCACGCCGTTGCCGTTCATGGCGCTGATGGAGCCCGCCATGCCCGGCGCGGTGACGCTCAGGTACGGGTAGAGCGTTCCTTCCCCCGCCGGCACGTGGATAACGTGCGCGAGGTTGTTCTGGAACACGCCCCCCGTCGTGAACATGAAATCCCGCCCGAAGTAGTGCCCGCCGTACGCCGCCTCCCCGAACGCCGAAAGCGCGTTGCACATCATGGCGAGCCTGACCGCCTCGGGTTTTATCTGCGGCGCGCGCTCCCGGAAGAAATCCCCCGAGTACGCGATGGCGCACAGCACGTCGAACGCGGTGTTGATGACGACGAGGCGCTTCATGGTGACACCGGTGCGGGGATTGCTCTTCCTGCAGCCCTCCAGCATACCCTGCACTTCCTCGTGGACGTGCGTGGGCAGGCTCTCCCAGGTCTCGTCGGACATCTGATACAGAAGCTCCACCAGGAGCTTTTGCAGCAGCGGGAATTTATTGAGAAAATCGGCGTCCAGGAAGTCGAATATCACGTTGTCGGTAAACTGCACCGCCATCTCGGCTATCCGTCTTTCGGCGAGCAGCCCCAGCAGGTACCCGCGCTCGTACGGCGTGCCCTCCACATAGAAGCTCGCCTTGCCGCGCCCCGTCTCGTACTCCTTCACCGTTCGGTGCAGGGCCATCATGCCCACCCGGCCCGCGTAGGTATATACCTTCGTCACCCGGAACCCGTCCGCCGCGAACGCCGCGTGCAGCCGCCCGATCCTCTGTGTGACCGCTTCCCTGTTTTCCATGCCCGCTCCCCCCCCTGCCTTTACGCAAAACATATGCGAAACGGGCGGAGGGTACGCTTCTTTTCTTTCACGGGAAAGAAAAGAAGCAAAAGAAAGCGGATGATTATCCCCTTCTTTTGCCTTGTTTTCCTTTCCGGGCGGGAGGCAAGCCTCTGTCGTTCTCCCGCCGTTCTCCAAGGTATCGGCGCTTTCAGCGCCGACGGGGGAGTATTTTATTGAATAGCGGGCGGGCTCCGCCCCCCGCCCCCTGAAATACGAACGCTGACGAAAAAGTTCGCCTATGACGGCAACTCCATAGGAGCGCGTGATTTCGACACCCTGCACTTTCCCGGAAAACATGCCCGCGAACGCACCCGACGCTCCAGGTACGTTCCCCAAGGGAAGCGGCGCCGGTAAAAAAGCAGGTGCGCATGTCGTCCATATTTCAATCCACGCTCCCGCGTGGGGAGCGACGGCGAGCAGCGAGCATCTTTAAATCCCGTATAAGGAATTTCAATCCACGCTCCCGCGGGGGAGCGACCTACCTTACGGAGCACACGGTACTGATTCAAAAAATTTCAATCCATGTCCCCCGCGTGGGGAGCGGAGGCGAAGCGAAAGAGAAACGTGAACGCGCCAGGCACTCACGGGTACGTTCCCCCAGGGGGCGCGGAGGGCCGAAACCGCGCGCCGCCTGTGGCGGAGTGAGCAAGGTGAAGGCCCAGTGAGCAAAAGAGCGCAAGGAAACGGCCCCGCCGCGACACAGCGCGACCCTTGCGAACTGAGTTGGAAGCCCCCCGCTATTAAATAAAAAAATCCCTCGTCGCCGCCGCCAGCGGCGATACCTTGAGAAAAACCGCACACGCCATGCAGCGAAAAAACCTACGGGGTTATCTGCGGCTTTTGTTTTTTTCCGCGCATCTGTCGCAGTAACCGTAAACCTCGAGGTTATGGCCCACGACCTGGAAGCCTTCCTTCACGAGCGGACCCGCCGCCTCGAGCGGGCAGTCGTCGATGGGCAGGACGCGCTTGCAGCTCATGCAGACGGCGTAGTGCCTGTGCGCGCAGCGGTTGAGCTCGTACGCGGCCATATCCCCGGAAAACGCGGCGATCTTGGTGACGACGCCCTTTTCCACGAGCAGATCCAGCACGCGGTAGACGGTGGAGAGCCATACGCTGCCGCCGGCCTTTTCGACCGCTCCCAGAATTTCCACGGCGCTGAGCGGCTGCTGCGCCTGTTGGAGCGCGCGAAGCACACGCTCGCGCGGCTTGGTGCGCTTGACGCCTTCGGGCCAGGAGGTATGCTCGTCCATACGCGCCTCCTACGCCGCGCGCCCGGAGACGCGCTTAGAAAGCCGGTTTTGCACGCTCTTATAGAGCAGAACCAGCACCAATGTGAGAACGCCCAGCAGCACGATGGTGCCGCCGGGCTTGAGCCGCGCGTAGTAGGCGATGACGAGGCCCGCCACCGTGAAGAACAGCGCGAAGCATATGGAAAGCAGCACCGTCTGCTTGTAGCTTTTGCCAAACTGCATCGCGGTAGCGACGGGCAGCACCATGAGGGAGGACACGATGAGCGCGCCCACGGTCCGCGCGGCGACCGAGACGGTGACGGCCGTGAGGATGGTGAACAGGAAGTTGACGAGGCGCACGGGAACGCCGGCAAGACGGGCCGAGCGCTCATCCAGCGCGATGTAGAAGAGCTCCTTGTACAGCAGGATGAAGGACAGCAGCACGACCGCGCTGATGGCGACGACCAGCATCAGCTCAAAATCGCTGATGGCGACGATGCTGCCGAACAGGAAGCTGTTGAAATTGGCGGAATTCTGTACAAATCCGGAGAGGACGCCCGCAAGGCCGATGCCCGCCGACATGATGATGGCGATGGAGAGCTCGGAATAGTTCGGGATGCGCCTGCGCACGGCCTCGATCCCCAGCGCCGCCGCGATGGTGGTAACGACCGCGCCCAGCACCGGGTTGACGCCCATAATGAGCCCCGCGGCGACGCCGGCAAGGGAGGTGTGCGAAAGTGCGTCGCCGATCATGGAGAGGCGCTTGAGCACCACGACGATGCCGATGCAGGGGATGATGACGGCGAGCAGGATGCCCGTGAGAAAGGCCTTCTGCATGAAATCATACGCGAGCATGCGCTTCCCCCCCTTCCCCGCAGCGCGGCGGATGCTTGTGCTTGTGGGAAAGCTCCTCGTCGATCTGGGATTTTTCCAGCTCCAGCAGCGAGCCGTCCTCCAGGCATAAGACGCGCGAGACATAGGGCTCGGCCCGGCCGACGTCGTGGGTGACCATGACGATGGTAAGATTCCGCTCCCGGTTGCAGGCGTAGAGAAGTTCGTACAAGGATTGGACGGTGTCGCGGTCCACGCCGGTGGTCGGCTCATCGAGGATCATCAGCCTGGGGTCGTTCACAAGCATGCGCGCGAGCAGCACGCGCTGCTGCTGCCCGCCCGAAAGCTCCCCGAACAGGCGCTTCGCGTAATCCTGCATGCCCACCTGCGCGAGCGCGTCCCGCGTTTTTTCGCGGTGCTCCTTCTTGGGAAAGCGCATCCTGCCGATGGCGGCGTATTGGTTGGCGGTGACGATCTCCTCTGCGGTGGCCGGGAAGGCGCTGCCGCGGAACCCGTTCTGGGGCAGGTAGCCGATCTGCGGCCATCCGCGGAAATGCCGCACATCCTCGCCAAAGAGCCGGATGCTGCCGGAAAGCGGCGCGAGCTCGCCCAAGACCAGCCGGAGCAGCGTGCTCTTGCCCGCGCCGTTGGAGCCGATGATACAGACATAATCGCCCTCGTTCACCGTAAACGACACATTGTCGAGCACGGGCTCGCTGACGTAGCGGAAGCCGATCCCCTCGGCCTCAATAACAGCTTCATGAACAGGCTGCAAGTGTTCTTCCCCCCTTTAACATGCTTATCTGAGCATATCTCAGATCAGCAAAAGCCCTCGGGATTGTCAAGGGGCCGCAGCCCCTTGCCTTCAATCCGGCTGCGGCGGCGCGTACGCCGCAACGGATGAAAGCCGCAGGTTTTCTTACCTTGCGCGCTTTGCCGGCCGCAATGCGCAGCATTGCAGACAAAGCGCGTACTCTCAAAAAAGTGGCGCAGCCACTTTTTTGAATTATTTGAGCGCGTCAACCAGCGCCGCGAGGTTGGCGCGCATCACGCTCACATAATCCGCGCCCGCCGCGCGCTCGGCATCGCTCAGGCCCTCGACGGGGCTCAGTACGGCGGTCTTCGCGCCCACCGCCCGCGCGATGGTCTCGGCCACCGCGGGGCTTACGAGCTCCTCAAAGAAAACAGTCCGGACGTTGCGCTGCTTCGCAAAGTCGATGATAGCGGCCATCGTCGCGGGGTCGGGCTCGGAATCGGCGGCCAGCCCTTCGATGGGAATCTGGTTGAGCCCGTAAGCGGCGCACAGATACCCGTAAGCGGCGTGGGACACGATCACGTCCTTATTCGGGAGGCCCGAAAGCGCCGAACGGAACTCGGAATCCAGCGCATCCATCTCCGCGGCGTACTTCGTATAGTTTGCCTCGTAATCCGCGGCGTTTGCGGGGTCCTTTTCCGCAAAGGCGTTCTTGATGGCCAGCAGCTCCTTCTTGGCATTCATCGGGTCCAGCCAGGCGTGGGGATCGAGGCCGCCTTCGCCCGCCGCCGTTTCCTGCCGCGCCGCGATCCCGTCCGATACCGCGACGACCGTGAGATCCGGGTTATCGACGGCGCGCAGCACGTCCTCCGCCCAGTGCTCCATTCCGAGGCCGTGATAAATGAACAGGGAGGCGTGGGAAAGCCCCGCGATATCGGCGGCGACGGGCTCCCAGTCGTGCGGCTCGGTGCCGTCCGGCACCATGCAGACGACCTCCGCATGCTCCCCGCCGATCTTCTTCGCGAAATCGTACATGGGATAAAAGCTCGTATAGACGAGCAATTTTTCGTTTTTTTGCGGCTGCGCGGCGGCGCAGCCCGCAAGGGCGGCCGTAAGCAGGCACAGCAGCAGCGCGAGAAAGCGTTTCATTCTTCGTTCCCTCCGGGGCGTTTTTGTGAAGCGCCGTTCTAATTGCGAACGGTTCGCATTCGCAAAAAGTATAGCGGAAATGGACGGATCTGTCAAGGCCTATCCGGCGCGGGCACGGGCCTATTATAGCCTCCGCCGCCGTTTTATCCCTCCGGAAAGCGGCATTTTGGAACAAATTCTTGTAAGAATTCTGTATTTTATTGGGCTCCGTGCTAAACGAAAGAAAGAATATGCCGATATAAGTATAACAGTCTGAATGGCTGCCAATCGGATGCGACGAGGTATGGTATGGGCATTGCGACCATTTTAGGTATTATTATTGGATTCGGCGCATTGATTCTGGGGTTCACGATGGAGAACGGCAATCTGATGTCGTTGCTGTTGGTCAGCCCCGCGATTATCGTGCTTGGCGGTACGTTCGGCGCGCTGTTCATCTCCTTCTCCATGCAGGATATCATGAAGATCCCCAAGCTCGTCGGCCGCACGATGTCCACCCCCAAGATCGATCTGCAGGGCACGATGGACACCATCATCGACATCGCGGTGCAGGTCAAGAAATCCGGCATGCTGATACTGGACCAGATGGTGCGCGAGCCGTCGTTCATTTCCAGGAACGATCCGCTGCTCATCAAGGGCCTGACCCTTCTGATGGACAAGCTGGATAAGGAGGAGCTGCGGGAGATCTTAGAGAACGACCTGCGCGTGGAGGAACAGATCGCGCGCAACGAAGCCGCGATATTCGAGGCGGCAGGCGGCTTCTCACCGACGCTGGGCATTATCGGCACGGTGCTGGGATTAATAAACGTCCTCGCGAACATGGGTACGCCCGACGAGCTCGCAAAATCCATCGCGGTGGCGTTCGTCGCGACGTTGTACGGCGTTGTGTTCGCCAACCTTGTGTATATCCCCATCGCCAACAAGCTCAAGCTCAGGATCAAGACCGAGCGCGTCGTAAAAGAAATGATCATCGACGGCGTCATGGCCATCAATGATTTCGAGAGCCCCATCGCCATCAAGGAGCGCCTGAACTCTTACCTGAAGTTCCAGGGCAAGAAGGCGGCAAAGGGAGGCGGAGGCGGCCGTGGCTAAACGCTGGCAGCAGCACGAAGAGGAGCACGAGAGCAGCAGCGATCGCTGGATGATCACGTATTCGGATATGATCACGCTGCTGCTGGCCTTGTTTATCATGATGTACGCCATGAGTTCGGTGGATTTGAAAAAATTCGAGGCCGTCTCCGAGTCCCTTGGAAACGCCCTTAACCCCACCGTGCAAACCGCGGGCAACGGCGTGGACGGCAACAGCGGCCTTGTCGGCACCATCATCGGCATCTCGGGCGATACGGACCAGGCCCTTGCTTCCATGGGCCTCAACACCAGGCAGATTTCCGTGACGGATCTGCAGAAGGAGCTCAACGACCTCATCAACGCCTACGGGCTCAACGCCTATGCGAGCGTGCATAAGGAGGACCGGGGCATTACGCTCAGCCTCGTGGAGGGCATGCTCTTTGCGAGCGGCTCGGCGGACATCAACCCCAGCGCCGACGCGGTGCTGCAAAAGCTGATCGTCATCATCCGCTCCGTCAACAACTATATCCGCGTGGAGGGCTCCACCGACAGCGCGCCCATCCATACCAGCAGGTTTCCCTCCAACTGGGAGCTTGCCTCCCAGCGCGCCATAAACGTTGCCAAGATGCTGGTGGACCAGGGCGTGGATCCCTCGCGGATCACGGTGGTGAGCTACGGGGAATACCGGCCCGTCGCCCCCAACGATAGCCCGGAGAACATGCGGCTCAACCGCCGCGTGGACATCGTGTTCCTCAACCAGGAGCTCGACAAATACGAGCCGGGCAACAAGGAAGCCGAGGAAGAGGACGCCGCCAATGCGGCCAATCCGGGATGAGCGCCCGAATGGAATGGGAACATGCAAAGAGCCGTCCGCCTGAAGGATGGCTCTTTTTTTCTTACAACGGCGCGGATGCGAGCATCCCCATCTCTTAAGGTATCGCCGCCTTGCGGCGGCGACGAGGGAGTATTTTATTGAATAGTGGGCGGGCTTCGCCCCCCCACACCCCCTGAGGTACGGACGTTTAAAAAACGCGGTTTGTGTTCTCTGGAGGTGGGCAAAATCCATCAAGCGGCATCGTTCCCCGGGGGGAGTGGGGAGCGGAGCCGAGCGCCGCATACGGGAATCGTTGCCGCCACATGCGGCCATTTTGTCAGCGTTCATTCCCCAGGGGGAGTGGGGGCGGAGCCCCCATTTTTAAATAAATAAAATATTCTTCCGTCGCCGCCGCAGGCGGCGATACCTTAAGGAAACGGCTGTGTATACGCCGAAGATGAGCTCCGAAGAGGTTTGCGGCGGCCTTATATCTCTTCTAGCATTCTGTACCCGACGCCGACCTCGGTGACGATGTACTTGGGCTCGGCTGGGTTCGCTTCCAGCTTCCGGCGGATGTTCGCCATATTGACGCGCAGCGCCGCGATCTCGTTGGTGTAGGGGCCCCATACCTCGCGCATGATGAAATCGTGCGTGAGCACTTTCCCGGGGTTCTGGGAAAGCAGCACCACGATCTTGTACTCGATGGGCGTAAAGTGCACCTCGCGCCCCGCGAGGGTGACGGCGCGCTTCTCATAATTGATCTCCAGCTCGCCCAGGGTAAAATTCTCGGGCGGGCTCTTTGCGTCCCCCCCGTGCTGGCTGTGGCGGAGGGCGTTGCGGATGCGGGCCAGCAGCTCCCCCGTACCGAAGGGCTTGGTGATATAATCGTTCGCGCCGAGATCCAGCGCCTCCACCTTATCCCGCTCGTGCCCGCGGGCGGACACCACCACGATGGGGATGCCGCTCCAGGCGCGCAGGCGCTTTAAGACCTCCACGCCGTCCATATCGGGCAGGCCGAGGTCCAGAAGGATGAGGTCCGGGCTGTGGGAGGCCGCCATAGAGACGCCCTCCTGCCCCTTGACGGTGACGAGCACGCGGTAGCCGTTCGCGTTGAGTATGGCCGTCATAAAATTGGAGATCGTCCCGTCATCCTCGATAATCAGGATCAGCGGCTGGTTGTTCAAACGCTTCCTCCCCTTCCAGCGGCAATGTAAAGCGGAATACGGCGCCGCCCTCCGCAAGGTTTTCGGCCTCCATCTTCCCCTGATGCGCCTTGACGATCGTCATGCAGATGGAAAGCCCGATGCCCATGCCGCGTGTGGAATCGGCGCTGCGCGCGCGGCCCTCTGCGTAGCTTTCAAATACGTGCGGGAGCTCCTCCCCGGCGATGCCGCCGCCGTGGTCGCTTACCTCGAACACGGCCTCATTCCCCTGCCGCAGCGCCCGCACCTCCACCGGCGCGTCTGCGGGCGAGTGCTTGATGGCATTTTCGATCAGGTTGATGAGCACCTGCTCGATGAGCATGCCGTCCATGGGCACGAGCAGCATCTCGTCGGGCACGCGCACGTTCATCTTCTGGCCGGGGAAGCGCTTGCGCACGCGGCGCACGGCCTCGGAAACGACCTCCTCCGCCAGCTCCGTGGATTTGACGACGCCGGCGGCCTCCCCGATGCGCGTCACGAACAGCAGGTTCTCCACCATCCGGATCAGCCACTGCGCGTCGTCCCGGATGTTGCCGATGAGCGTATCGTGCGTTTCCTTGCTCAGGCGCTCGCCGTTTTCCAGTATCGCCGACGCCGCCCCCGATATCCCCGTGAGCGGCGTCCGAAGATCATGCGAGATGGCCCGAAGCAGGTTGGAGCGCATCTTTTCCTTTTCCGATTCGATCAGGATCCGGCGCGTTTCGTCCGAAAGCCGCTGCCGCTCCAGCGCCATCGCCACCTGGGTGGCGATCATGGAGAGGAACAGCCGGTTGTCCGCCGTAAGCTCCCCTTTCTCGGCCGATATGCCCATTACGCCCGCGACCTGCCCCTGCGCGCTCACCGGCATGTAGAAGGCCGCCGCGCGGCTGGAGGTATCGGTGCCCCTGCCCGCGTTTTTGTGGTTGCGGAACACCCAGCGGGCGACGGAAAGCTCTTTCTCCGTCAAAAGAGGGGCCGGGTCCTCCTCGGGCGCGGGCACGCACACGCCCTCCCCGGGGCGCTCGGGCGCGTCGGTATAGAACACCACCGAGCGCCGGAAAATACTCTCGGTATAGCCTGCCGAAAGCTGCGCGATGTTTTGCGCCCCTTCGGTGACGAGCAGCTTTTTGTTGATCTCGTAGAGGATCTGCGTGCGCCACTCCCGCGCCACGCTCTGCCTGGCCTCGGATTTCATGCGTACGGTGAGGGCGCTCGTCAAAAGCGCCGCAACGAGCATAATGAGGAACGCCAGCGGATAGGTGCCGTTCAGGAAATTGAAGCGGTACAGAGGCGGCGTAAAGAAGTAATCCGAAATGAGGACGCTTACTATGGAGGAGGCGACGCCGTACCCGTACCCGGACGTGACCCTGGAAACAAGGAGCGCGGTCAGGATGAACACCGGCACGTTGCTTCCGTCCAGGCCGAATGTCCGCAAGACGACGCAGACCGCCGTAGCCGCCAGGAGCAGCCCGACCGTCCTGAAAAAATCCGTCCAGGAAAAGCTCAGCGCATCCGCGCCCGTCAGCGGCCGTTTGCCGGGATGGTACTGCCTGACCGCCTTATCGGGGAGCATGTGCACCTCCACCGACGGCAGCAGGGAAATGAGTTTATCCTCAAAATCCAGGTCGAACAGGCTTTTGAGCGTCTTTTTGTTCCTGCTCTTGCCCACCACGATATCCGTCGTACCCGAAAGCGCCGCATACTCGGCGACCACCAGCGCGACGTCCCCGCCGTTTAGGGTGACGCACTCGGCCCCCAGCGTTTCGGCGAGGGCCATGTTCTCGCGCACACGCCGTTTTTCGGCCTCCGGGACGGTCCCGCCGTCCATCCGCTCCACATACAGCGCCACCCACGGGGCGCGCAGCGCCTCGGCGATGCCCGCCGTCCAGCGGATGCACGTTGCCGAGGAGGGCGAGGGGCCGACGCAGACCAGGAACTTCGAGGCCGGCCCTCCCTGCGCGGGCATGCGGTACTTGATGAGGTTCTCGCGGCTGATGCGGTCCGCCGCCTTGCGCAGCGCGATCTCGCGCAGCTGCCGCAGCACGTTACTGTCGAGATAGGGGCGCAGCGCGTCGTCCGCATGCGCGCCGCTGCGCTCGGCTAAGCGGCGCAGCAGATCGGCGGGCTCGATATCCACCATCGTGAGCAGCTCCGCGCGGTCGAACACCGCGTCGGGTATGGTTTCCTCCGCGCGGATGCCCGTCATTTCCTCGACGACGTCGCAAAGGCTCTCGATCTGCTCGACGCTGACGGTGGCATAAACGTCGACGCCGGCGTTCAGCAGCTCCTCCACGTCCTGATAGCGCTTCTTGTTGCGGAAGCCCGGCGGATTCGCATGCGCGAGGTCGTCGATGAGCAGCAGCCGCGGCCTGCGCCGCAGGGCGTAATCGAGATCGAACTCCTGCCCAAGCTCGGGCGCGGCCTGCGCGGGGATCCACGGCAGCTCCCCCTGCTCGCGCAGCGTCTCGGGATACGCGCGCGGCGTGATGGTGCCGATTAAGACATCCGCGCCGCTTTTATAAAGGCCCTTCGCATCGTCGAGCATGGCGTAGGTCTTGCCCGCGCCGGGAGCGTAGCCGAAGAAAAGCTTCAGCCTTCCCCGCCCGGCCCCGGGCGCGCGGCTGTTGTTCCCCTCTTTCATACATCCCCGCCCAAGATCCTTACCGGGGGTGCGGGGGCGGAAGCCCCCGCGTCCCTCCCGTTATTTGCCGTTATTTATCGTTCCTTGCTCCCAGCAGCTCCGAAAGCTCCTGCTGGTGCGTGACGCTGGAAATGGCGACGACCTTGTCCCCGGCCAGGAGCACCGTGTTGCCGCGCGGGATGATGAGCGCGTTTTCCCGGAGCACCGCCACCAGCACGCACTCGAGCGGAAGCTCGATGTCCCGAAGCGGAGACCCCGCGACCGCCGACGACGGGTCCACCGTCTTTTCCACCAGCGAATACTTTCCGCGGTGCAGGTTCAAAAGCGTCATCATGTCGCCCATGGACATTTCCTCGGCCACCAGCCGCGCCATGAGATCGGCCTGGTTGAGCGCCGCGTCCACGCCCATCACGGGGGTGAACAGCCACGCGTTCTTGGGGTTGTTCACGCGCCCCACCACACGGCGCACGCCGTACTCCATCTTCGCCATCGTCGCGACGACCAGGTTGGTCTCGTCGGCGCCGGTTACGGCCGCCACGACGTCGGCCTTCTTGATGCCCGCTTTTTCGAGAACGGCGGGGTCGGTTCCGTTGCCCATAAGGATTGTCTCCTCGGGCAGGTCCCGTTTGAGCGCGGGCAGGCGGCCCGCCCGCGATTCGATTACCGTGACCTCATGCCCGCGGTTAAGAAGCAGCGACGTAAGATACGCGCCGACCTGGCCGCCGCCGATAATAAGCACCTTCATCGGTCACATCCCCCTTCCGTCGCCGAACCCCAGCAGCTTTTTGAGCCGCGAGGTGGCCGAGATGGAAACCACGATATACAGCTTGTCGTTGCGCCGGATCTCTGTGCTCAGTATGGGGATGATGGTCTTGTTGTCCCGCTCGATGGCGGCGACGCCGATCTCCCCCACGATCGTCAGCTCCGCGACCTTGTGCCCCGTAAGCATCGCCGGCGCTTCGATCTCCACGATGTCCACATCGCCCTGCCCCAGGCTCAATACGGTGTTGAGCGGGGAATAGAGCAAAAGGTCCGCGGCACGCTTGATCCCCCACGTGGTGGAGGAAATGGTCTGTATGCCGAGCCTCTTATAGATCTCCGCACGCTCGCGGTCGTAGAGCCGCGCGACCACCTTGGGCACATGGTAGATCTCCCGCGCCATGCGGGCGATCACGGCGTTGGATTCGTCGCTCGCCGTGAAAGCGGCCAGCGCGTCGCTGCGCTCGATCTGCGCCTTCTGCAGCACCTCCCGGTCGAACCCCACGCCTTCTACGGTCTTACCCTTAAAAGCCGGGTCCAGCCGCTCAAACGCGCACGGGTTCGAGTCGATGACGGTGACCGCATGCCCGGCCTTGCTTAACGCGAGCGCCAGGCCCGAGCCCATGCGCCCGCATCCCACAACGATGATCTTCATTCAGGCAACCTTCTCCTTCCTCCGGTTCGCGCCGGATTTGCGCCCGACGCCGCGCATGACCGCCTTGCGCAGTTCCTCCAGGAACAGCACGAGGAACGGCAGGATGACCAGGTACCCCCAATCGCGCAGCGGCAAAGGCGCGGTATTGAAGAGCGTGTTCAAAAACGGCACGTACGAGAACAGGCACAGCAGCGCGGCCTCGACGGCCAGGCCGATCAAAATCAGCTTATTGCTGAATATACCCGCCTTGAACACGGAAATACGGTCCGTCCGGCAGTTGAACACCATGCCCATCTGGGACATGACGATGGCCGCGAGCGTAGCCGTGGTGGCCATGCTGTACAGTACGCCCTGGCTGGGCATCGGAAGCCCCGGCCGCCAGCCGTTGAGGTAGTTGCACAGGAAGAACGCCGCCATGCACAGAACCGCTTCCAGCATCCCGTACATCAGGAACGCGCGGGTGAGGAGCTTGCGCGTCAGCATGGGCTCTTTCTGGGAGCGGGGCGGCATCTCCATGATGCCGTGCTCGGGCGCTTCGGTGCCCAGGCCCATGGCCGGCACCATATCGGTGCCGAGGTCGATGGCCAGCACCTGCATGACGGTCAGCGGCAGCGGGATGGTTCCGCCGGAAAACAGGTAGAACACCGCAGGCACCGCCTCGGGCATGTTGGAGTTGAAGATGTAGAGCACGAACTTGCGGATGTTGTTGTACACCGCGCGCCCCTCCTCCACCGCGTTGACGATGGAAGCGAAGTTATCGTCCGTGAGGATCATATCCGCGGCTTCCTTGGCGACGTCGGTGCCGGTGATGCCCATCGCCACGCCGATATCGGCCTTCTTGAGCGCCGGGGAATCGTTCACGCCGTCGCCCGTAACGGCCACGACATGGCCCATATCCTGCAGCGCCGTCACCACCTGGAGCTTCTGCTCGGGCGCGACGCGCGCGAACACGACTTCGCCCCCCAGGGCCTCCTGAAGGTCCTTCTCGCTCATCTTTTCGAGCTCCACGCCCGTTACGATGCGGACGCGCTCGCCCTCTACGATGCCGATGCGCCGCGCGATGGACTCGGCCGTCAGGCCGTAGTCCCCCGTGATCATAATGATGCGGATGCCCGCGTTGTGGCATTTTTTGACCGCCGCCGCCACCTCGGGCCGGGGCGGATCCACCATGGCCACAAGGCCCAGGAAAATAAGGTCCTTTTCAATCAGCTCGGGCGTATATTCGCTCAGGCTGGCGGGAACATCCCGGACGCCCTCCAGGTCCCGCACGGCGATCGCCAGCACCCTAAGGCCGTTTCGGGCGTACTTGTCGTTCGCATCCATGATGCTCCGGCGCTGCTCGTCCGTAATGGGCGACGTACCGCTCTTCGTCCGGACCTGTGTGCAGAGCTCCATCACTTCCTTGGGCGCGCCCTTGCAGTAGGCGATGCGCCTGTTCCGGGCGGAATGGATGGTGCTCATCCGCTTACGGCTGGAATCGAACGGCAGCTCCCGGACGCGGGGAAGCAGCGTGCGCTGCTCCTCCAGCGAAAGCCCGTGCTTTTGCGCCGCGACCAGCAGCGCCGCCTCGGTGGGATCGCCCAATACCGTGTAGCGGGCGGTCTCCTCCCCCGGCGGCACCAGCCGCGCGTTGGAGCAGAGGCTGGCGGCGTTCAGGAGCTCGCTGAGCGAATCATCCCGTTTAGGCACCTGCGCGCCGTCCAGAAGGATGCCGCCGTCCGCCGAATCGTACCCGACCCCGGTGACTTCGTAGGCGTGGTCGATCGTCCAGAGGTTGCTGACCGTCATTTCGTTCTGGGTCAGCGTACCCGTCTTATCCGTACAGATTACCGTGGTGCACCCGAGCGTTTCCACGGCCGAAAGGCGCTTAATGAGCGCGTTTCGCTTGGCCATCCTTTGCACGCCCATCGCAAGCGAAAGCGTCACGGTCGGCAGCAGCCCCTCGGGTACGAACGCCACCACCATCCCCAGGGCAAATATGAACGCCACGGCCGGCGAGGTTTTTGCAAGCAGCAGCGAAAGCAGGAAGAACCCGGCGCCGATGCTGACGGCCAGAACCGTAACGGTCTTGGTGATCTTCCCCATTTCCTTCTGCAGAGGGCTGAGCTCTTCCTTCAAGTCCTGCGTGAGCCCGGCGATCTTGCCGAACTCCGTGGACATGCCCGTGGAAAATACCACCGCCTTGCCCGTGCCCGCCGCGACCGTTGTTCCCATGAACACGATGTTGGGCTGCTCGGAGCGGGAGAGGTCGGTCCTCACCACTTCGTCGCGGCCTTTGAATACGGGGTGCGATTCCCCCGTGAGCGTGGACTGGTTGACCTTAAGATCGTTCTCGTCCACCAGCCGGGCGTCGGCGGAGATGCGGTCGCCCTCGCTCAAGAGCATCACGTCTCCGGGGACCAGTTCCTCGGCCAGGATCTGCTGCTCCTCGCCGCCGCGAAGCACCCGCGCATAGGCGGGCAGCATCTTTTTGAGCGCTTCGGTCGCCTTGCCCGCGCGGAACTCCTGCCAGAAGCTGAACACGCCGTTGATGATGTTCACCATCCAGACGGCGATGCCCAGCTCCGTCATGTTCGCAAATATCGCCACCACGCCCGCGATCCACAGCATGATCGCCATCATATGCGTGAAGTTGGAAAGGAACTTCACGATGAGGGGCGTGCCCTTTTTCTCCTGCAGCTCGTTTCTGCCGTACCGCGCCAGGCGCTCCGCCGCTTCCTCGTTTGTCAGCCCCTCGGGCCGGCTGCCCAGCGCGCCGTAAACCTGATCGACCGGATACTGGTGGATGCTTTTGACGGTATCCTGCCAATTCCCTTCTCCGCTTTCATTATACATCATATCTTTAAGCTCACACCCTCAATTTTCTCATGCCCGGCGAACTTTCTCCGTTCGCCGCTCCCCCGGCCGCACCGGCCCCCCGCAAAGCGGGCCGCGATCCAACGCCGTCGTTCCATTATCTTGTCCCCCAGCCGTTTCCATTACGCGCGCATCAAATAATCGCGCGCTGTCCGCCCAATAGAGAGGAGTATACAGGCTCGGGAATGAAAGCAGCATAAAAGATGGGGCCGCCGGGCTTAAGATTGTATAAAGATTTGAGGTAAGGGAACGGACGAAAAAACGAAAAATGCAGGGGCTCCGCCCCTGCACCCTGGAAGGATTTCATATTACGCCGCAGTTTGCCGCAGTTTCTTAATTTGCAAGGTATTCGCGCAGTTTCATCCAGTACGGCAGCTTGTCCGTGAAGCCGCGGATCGCTTGCCGCGGCACCGGGCTCGAGGACGGCAGCAGCAGGAAGTCGATCCCCTCCCGCTCCGCAAAATGCTTCTGAAAAGCCCTCCGCGCCGCCGTGCCGTTGAAGCAGACCGCGCGGATACCCGGATGCGCCCCTAAAAAACCCGGTATGTCGTTGGGAACGGCGTCCCTGATGTTCTGATCGAGACTGCCCTCGCGCACGCAGGAGGCGATGACGTCCCACAGCGCCACGCCGCGCGATTTCGCGAGCGCGATGCGGGCGTCGTAATCGGCCGGGTCATCCGCGCCCAGCGCCGCGCAAAGAAGCGCCCAGAAATCATTGCGCGGGTACGCGTAATACTGCCCTTCCATAAGCGAGCGCGCCCCGGGCATGGAGCCGAGGATCATTAGCCGCGCGTTTTCGTCCGCCGCCGGCGGTATCCCGTAAAGCCTTTCTTCCATATGCAAATCCCTTTCGCTTATCGAATAGTACGACGCGGCGCGCCGCATACTAAGCCTGATCGACACCCGATCAATCCCAACAAGAGGAGGTTACGTTTCATGAAGGACAGCAAGGCAGGCGCGCAGACCATCGGCTGCGAGGTCAACAGTTGTGAGTATTTCAACAACCAGGGCATGTGCGACCTCAACCACATCGTGGTCAAGCCGTGCGCGAGCTGCAACACCGGCAAGCCCGAGGATGAAACCCTCTGCGGTTCTTACAGGAAGAAGTAAGACAAACACGCTTCCCCTGCAAGCTGGGGCAAAAAAAGCGGCGCAAGCCGCTTTTTTTGTTTTTCAAATTCGTTCTTCAATTCCTTCTGCCCCTGTTGGCGATGGACAGCAGCCGCAGAAACGACACCAGGCTCGCCAGCGCCGCCACGACGTAGGTAAACGCCGCGGCGCGCAGCACCGCCTTCGCCTGGGGCACCTCGTCGTAACTCAAAAACCCGCCGGACTGCAGCATTTCGATGCCGCGGCTGGAAGCGTTGAACTCCACCGGCAGCGTCACCACCTGGAACAGCAGCATGGCGCCGAAGAGAATCACGCCGATCAAAGAGAGCTTGTAGCTGCCGAAGAGGAGGCCGGCGATCACGATCCAGGGGGCGGCCATGGAGCCGATGTTGGCTACCGGCAGTACGGCGTTGCGCAGCCGGATGGGGAGATACCCCTCTTCGTACTGCATCACGTGCCCGATCTCGTGCGCCGCGACGGCGACGGCGGCGACCGAGTTATCGTTGTACACGGCCTCGCTCAGGCCCACGATATTGGTGCGCGGGTCAAAATGGTCCGTCAGGTTCCCCCCCACCGGCGTCACCTGCACCGTGCTGTTTTCGTTGCGCAGCAGCGCGTTCGCCACGCTGCAGGCGGGCACGCCGCGGCTGGCGGGGACCTTGGAATATTTTTTGAATGTATTCTGCACGCGGGACTGCGCCCAGAAGCTTAAGAGCAGCACGCCAAGCAGCGCCGGGAGCAGCCAGCCGTCGTATCCGGCGAACATCAAGGGGCTTATGTACATGGAGATCCCTCCCTGTGTATACTTTTCTTTAGTATACCACAAAGTATGACGGAATTTTCGTCCGGCGTGTGAACCGTTTGTGTCACGGGGGCATGCGCTAATCCTCCGAGATATTGTCGATGCGGCCGCCGTCGAAGGCGAACGAGAACACGCGCACCGGAATGATGCCGTCAAGCGGGGGGTACGTCAGGCCGATCGCCCCGTCGTGCCGGGAAAACGGCGCGCGGCAGCCCGTAAAATCGCCGAAGAACTCCCGCATGGTGCCAGGCAGCAGCCCTTCCCGGAGGGTATCGGAAAGATAACTCACCGCCTCTTCCCAGAGGCCGAGCTGCACGGCCTCGCAAAACGCGCGGATCACGCCCCGCCCCTGCGCCGGGCGCACGGGCGAGTGAGTAAAGAAGCCGACCGCCGGCTCCTCCTTCGCAAAGCCCTCCGCGCCGTACCGCCAGACCTCCTTGCGCTCGTGCCCCAGCAGCGTCGGCAGCCGCGTGAATACGTTCACCGCATCCTTGTTTACGCCCGCGGCGTCCCCCGCGACGCGGAGCAGTTCGTCGTACCCCGTACCCAGCACGAGTACCATCTCCCCGTAATCCGCGGGGAGATCGCCCTCCGAAACGCGCGGCTCCCCCGCCGTGACGGCAAGCATCCCGTCCGGGAGCAGGCCGAGCCTCCCGGTGCGCCCCTCGCACAGCGTGGCGCCGAAGCGTACCTGCAGCCCCTCCTCCACCGCGACGCGCAGGCCGTTTTCATAATACAGCGTGGCGACGCAGCCGTCCGGCAACGCAAGCTGATCGACGGTGTACGGGAATACGGCGGGCGTCTCCTCCGGCAGCGCGCCGGGGGAAAGCACCGCCTCGAACACGCTCCCCGGCCACGCGTAGAGCGCGACGTCGCCCGCGTCCACCGGAAGCGGCGCGCCGTTTTCGAACCGCAGCTTGCGTACGACGGGATACATCCGGCAGCCCTCGTCGCGCAGGGGATATACGCCGACGTAGTATTCCCCGCTCCCCGCGAGCGGCAGCACGATATGCTCGTCCGGCGTCGCCTCCCCCATCAGGATGCCGTTGAGCTCGACCGCCGCGGTCGCGCGGCGCGTGCGCAGCAAAAGGGTCGGGATATATGGTTTCATATGTGTCACCCCCGTATACAAGCCTATGCGGGAGCGGCCGGGAATCATGCCTGCGCGGAAAGATTCGGGAAGGGCGGCCGCCCCGCTCCCGCCAAAAAGAACCGCCCGGCGCGCGCTTTGCGCCGGCCTTTGTCTATTCCCCCTTTCCTGTGGTATACTAACTGCATCAGATCTTGGTTGGAGGAAGTTTCCGTGAATCATAAACTGAAGCAATTGCAGAGCGACCCCGCGAAATTCGCCGGGGACATCACGGTGTGCGGCTGGGCGCGGACCGTGCGGGAGGGCAAGACCGCCGGCTTTATCGAGCTTGCGGACGGCAGTTCCTTCAAGAGCGTGCAGGTGGTGTACCCGCGGGACGAGCGCGACCTGGGGTGCGGCCTCTCCACGGGCTGCGCGCTGCGCGCGGAAGGGACCCTCGTCCTCACGCCCGACGCGCCGCAGCCCTTCGAGATACAGGCGCGCTCCATCACGGTGCTGGGCGGCTGCCCGCCCGAGTATCCCCTCCAGAAAAAGCGCCACTCCCTCGAGTACCTGCGCACGATCCAGCACCTGCGGCCGCGCACCAACACGTTCCAGGCGGTGTTCCGCGTGCGCTCGGCGGCGGCGGCGGCGGTGCATTCTTTCTTCCAGGAGCGCGGGTTCGCCTACGTGCACACCCCCATCCTGACCGGCAGCGACTGCGAGGGCGCGGGCGAAATGTTCCGCGTCACCACGCTGGACCTTGACGACGTCCCCCGCGACGAAAAGGGCCGGGTGGACTACGGCAAGGATTTCTTCGGCCAGAGCGTCAACCTCACGGTGAGCGGCCAGCTCTACGGCGAGGCGTACGCGATGGCCTTCGGGGACATCTACACGTTCGGCCCGACCTTCCGCGCCGAGGAATCCTACACCGCGCGGCACGCGGCGGAGTTCTGGATGATCGAGCCCGAAATGGCCTTCTGCGACCTCGCGGGCGATATGGAGGTGGCCGAAGCAATGGTCAAGTACGTGCTGCAAGAGGTCCTTGCGCGCTGCCCCGACGAGATGGCGTTCTTCAACAGCTTCGTGGACAAGGGGCTGCTGGAGCGGCTCTATAACGTCCTGAACAACGAGTTCGCGCGCGTAAGCTATACCGAGGCCGTGAACCTCCTGATGCAGTCCAAAGCGCAATTTCAGTACCCGGTGAGCTGGGGGTGCGACCTGCAGACCGAGCACGAGCGCTACCTGACCGAGCAGATCTTCAAGCGCCCCGTGTTCGTGACGGACTACCCCAAGGAGATCAAGGCCTTCTATATGCGGCAGAACGACGACGGCAAAACCGTCGCCGCCGTGGACCTCCTGGTGCCGGGCGTGGGCGAGATCATCGGCGGCAGCCAGCGTGAGGAACGGCTGGACGTGCTCATGAGCCGCATGGAGGAGCTGAAGATGGACCAGACCCCCTACGGCTGGTACTTTGACCTCAGGCGCTACGGCGGCGTGTACCACGCGGGCTTCGGGCTGGGCTTCGAGCGGCTGGTGATGTACCTGACCGGCATGGCGAACATCCGGGACGTGCTGCCGTTCCCGCGGACGACAGGATCTTTGGAAATATAAGGCGGAGAGGGGGCGCATTGAGAGAGGACGTTCCTTTTCTTTCACGAGAAAGAAAAGGAGCAAAAGAAAGCGTACCAAAACACTTGTAGGGTAATTTCCCTTATAAGGGTTTCTCAGGCCTTTGGCGGGAGTTCCGCTCCTGTCCCTCGGAAAAGGTATAAACTGGCCCCGGATTCTCCGCTTGGCAAGGAAACCGGGGCTTTTGCGTACAATCTTCTTTATAAGAATGCGGCTGGGCAGCGGTCCGACCGGATTTCGGGGAGAGCGAGGATGCCTCAGCCTGTATGGACTGCAATTCTTCAATTATATCCGTAATCTTATTAAACAATTGGAAATAAAGCTCCCTGTAACGATCCATCCGGCACACCTCCTTTCTTTTATTATGCCGGAATTTCTGCCAAATTTTGATGGCAGAAATTCTGGCATCTATAATCAAATGGGGTGTTTCTATGATCTATGGCCGAATGCGGGATTTACGCGAGGACAGGGATTGGACGCAACAGCAGGTGGCGGACCTGCTCTTTATCAATAGGAGGACGTATTCCGCCTATGAAAACGGCGTGAATACCATCTCCCCCGAGCTGTTGGCCAAATTGGCGCGCATATACAATACGAGCGTGGATTATCTGCTGGGCCTCACGGATGTAAAAAGGCCGTATCCGAGAAAGCCGGAATCGTAAGGGCGGTCGATGTAAGATAATTCAGAAAAAATTCCTAAAGGAATTCAATTGAAAAGGCCCCGCTTCCGGAATTTCTTCGGGAAACGGGGCCTTGTGTATCGATACGTCCTAATGGAAGAAAATCCTGAGGATTTTCTTCCATACAAGGTATCGACAAAGTCTCTGAGCAGTTTTTACTATGCAAGAACGAAAATAGGAGCTGCATAGCGGGACGCTCCGTCGTCCCGCTGAAACCCCAAAACTTAGGAAACACAATAAAATCCGTCCAAGCTGACGACATGTGCGTCAGCTTGGACACCTTGCATGCAGGCCTGCTGCGCCAGGCCTGCATGGGAAAAACCGTCGACGAACCCCGGAGGGGTTTGTCGACGGCCTGAATGGAAGAAAATCCTGAGGATTTTCCACCATAATTGTTCATTGTCCATTCTTCATTGTTCATTGCGTTTTTGAGCGGAAAACCGCTCAAAAACGCTTTACTTCGTTCCGAACAGCCGGTCGCCCGCGTCGCCCAGGCCGGGCACGATGTAGCCGTGGGAATTCAGGTGGCTGTCCACGGCGGCGACATAGATATCGACATCGGGGTGCATCTTCTGCACGGCGGCGATGCCCTCGGGCGCGGCGATGAGGTGCACAAGGCGCACGCTCTTGCAGCCCGCGGCCTTCACGATGCGCACGGCCTCGTTGGCCGAGCCCCCCGTCGCCAGCATCGGGTCCACAATGATGATGTCGCGCTCGCCGACATCGGGCGGGAGCTTGCAGTAGTAATCCACCGGCGCCAGCGTCGCGGGATCGCGATACAGGCCTATATGCCCGACCTTCGCGGCGGGGATAAGGCTCATCATACCGTCCACCATTCCGAGGCCGGCGCGCAGGATCGGCACGATCCCCAGCTTTTTGCCCGCCAGCACCTTGGTGTGCGCGGTAGCGACGGGCGTCTCCACGACGGCGTCGCAAAGCTCCAGATCCCGCGTCACCTCGTAGGCCATCAGCATCGCGAGCTCCTGCACGAGCTCCCGGAACTCCTTTGTGCCGGTGTTCTTGTCGCGCAGCAGCGAGATCTTATGCTGCACCAGCGGATGATCGATTACTACCAGCCTTCCCATGCCGTTCCTCCCAGAATGTGTTAATGAGTAATAAGAAAAAGGCTCCGATAGCGGATGCTACCGGGCCTCGTATTCTTTGATCTTCTCGATCCTCCTGCAATGGCGCTCGCCGCCCGAGAAAGGCGTAGTGAGCCAAACGCGAAGGATTTCCTCCGCAAGCGCTTCGCCGACCATGCCCGCGCCCAGCGCAAGCACGTTGCTGTCGTTATGCTCGCGGGTGAGCCGGGCCGAAAGCGGCTCCGAGCAAAGCGCGCAGCGGATGCCGCGCACCTTGTTGGCGGTGATGCTTACGCCGATGCCCGTGTAGCAAACGACCACGCCGCGGTCCAGCTCGCCGCTCGCTACCTGGGACGCGACCGCATACGCGTAATCCGGATAATCCACGCTGTCCGCCGTCGCCGTGCCGTAATCCACGACTTCGTATCCCATCTTCCTCGCCGCGTCCATCAATACCCCGCGCAGGCGCACGCCCGCGTGATCGCCGCCAAAACCGATCTTCATAACAAAGTCCTTTCTCAAAAGAAGACGCTCCGTCCCGTCCCGCCGGGGCAAAGGGCAAAGCGCCGCTTATCTCTCTTTTTCCAGGCGCGCGAGTGCTTTCGCCACCGCCTCCTGTATTTCCTTCGCGGACGCCATATACGCCGAGAGCGGCCCGCCGTAAGGATCGCGGATGTCCCCGCTTGTGCCGGCATAGCGCCCAAGCGTATCGGTTCTGCCACGCGCGCCGGGGCAGAGCGCCGCAACTTCGTCCGCCTGCCAGGCCTCCATCGTGAGGATCAGATCGGCCTTATCCGCAAGCGCGCAGGTAAACCGCTTAGCGCTGTGCCGCCCGAAAGGAACGCCGAGCTCCTCCAGAGCGATCTGCGCGTTTTGCGTCATGCCGCCGCCCCCGTACGCCACCATAAGCCCCGCGGAATTCGTTTGCACGCGGCCCGCCAGACGCGGATGAGCGCGCAGCTGCGCGTCCATGACGGCCTTGGCCATGGGGCTGCGGCAGGTGTTGCCGGTGCAGACGAACAGCACGGTTTTCACGCTTTGCCGCCCTCCTGTGGCGTACGGTCCGCGTCGATACACTGGAAGCCGGCCGCGCGCAGCAGCCGGTTCATGAACGCAAGGCCCGCGCCCCGCGTGGGTACGCCCTCGCACAGGAGCACGTCGGCTTCGGCGCCTTTTTCGCGAAGCGCCGAGAACAGGTTTTCGCAAAGCGTTTCGGGGCGTTCCCTGTCGCCTATTATAACATACTCTTTTCCGTGATAAAAGTGGCGGGTTTGCTCGGTCGCCAAAATCACGCAGCGCTTGCCCGCGGCCGAATACGCGTCGTAGAGTGCAGAGATGCGCCGCGCGATGTGCTCTGCGCTTCCCGTCACGGCGACGACCTCCGCGTCCGGCGCGTAGTGCCGGTACTTCATGCCCGGCGAGGGCGCCGCCTCCCCCTCCCTGAGAGGGGATAAGAGGCTCTTATGGAGCTCCACGGGGCCAATGACCGCCTCGAGCATTTCCTGCGTGACGGCGCCGGGGCGCAAAATCACGGGCGGGGAGCCTATGGCCACCACCGTCGATTCCAGCCCGAAATCGCAGGGCCCGCCGTCGATGATGAGGGGGATGCGGCCCTCCATATCCTCCAGCACGTGCTGCGCCGTGGTGGGGCTGGGCTTGCCCGAAAGGTTCGCGGACGGCGCGGCGACGGGCGTTCCCGCCGCGCGTATAAGGGCCCGGGCGGTCTTGTTTTCGGGCATGCGGACGGCCACGGTCGGGAGATTCGCGGTGACTTCATCGGGCACGATATCGGCCTTCTTGTATACGAGCGTGAGCGGGCCGGGCCAGAACGCGTCCATCAGCCGCTGCGCGGTTTCGGGCACAGAATCCCAGAGCCTGTGGACCTCGTTTTTTCGCGAGACGTGTAAGATCAGCGGATTGTCCGACGGGCGGCCCTTCGCCTCGAAGATCTTTTTTACCGCCGCGCCGCAGAGGCCGTTCGCGCCCAGGCCGTATACGGTTTCGGTCGGAAAAGCCACGAGCTCCCCGGCGCGGATCAGCTGCCCGCCCAGCTGCGTGCCCGCCTCGGGCTGGCGGCGGGCGTCGATGACCTGTGTTTTCACTGAACCTCCATGGGAGACCAAATGAACAATGAGCAATGAATATTGTTCACCCCTTTCCAGCCATGCCGCTTTCGTTTGCGGCTCATTCGTCCGCGGACTCCCCCAGCTTCGCGGCGCGGTCGGCGAGGATGAGCGCGTCGATCATCTCGTCCATGTCGCCGTCGAGGAACTGCTCGAGCTTATAGAGCGTGAGGCCGATGCGGTGATCGGTCACGCGGCCCTGCGGGAAGTTGTAGGTGCGGATGCGCTCGCTGCGGTCGCCCGAGCCCACCATGCTCCTGCGCTCCTTGGCGAGGGCCTCGTCCTGCTGGGACTGGTACATCTCGAGCAGGCGGCTTTTCAAAAGGCGCATGGCCTGCTCCTTGTTCTTGAGCTGGCTGCGCTCGTCCTGGCAGGCGACCACAAGGCCTGTGGGCAGGTGGGTGATGCGGATGGCGCTGTCGGTCTTGTTGACGTGCTGGCCGCCCGCGCCCGAAGAACGGTAGGTGTCGATCCGAAGATCGCCGTCCTTGATATCCACCTCCACGTCCTCCGCCTCGGGCAGCACCGCCACGGTGGCGGCGGAGGTGTGGATGCGGCCCTGGGACTCGGTCTCGGGCACGCGCTGCACGCGATGGACGCCGCTTTCGTACTTGAGGCGGCTGTATGCGCCGCGGCGGCCGCCCAGCGAGAGCACGACTTCCTTGACGCCGCCCATATCCGTCATGTTGCTGGTGATGTACTCCACCTTGTAGTTGTTGCGCTCGGCGTACCGAAGGTACATGCGAAGTAGGTCCGCCCCGAAGAGCGCGGCCTCGTCGCCGCCGGTGCCGGCGCGGATCTCGATGATGACGTCCTTATCGTCGTTGGGATCCTTGGGCAGAAGCAGCACCTTAAGCTCGTTCATCAGGCTCTCCTGCTTCTCCTCCAATTCCTGCAGTTCCGCATGCACCATCTCGCGCATGTCCGGATCGAGCTTATCCTCGAGCATGGCGCGGCAGTCGGCGCGGGAAGCGTCGGCGGCAAGCCACCCGCCGTATTTCTCTACGATCTCGGAAAGATCCGCGTGCTCCTTTACCATGGCTCGCCAGGCGGCCTGATCGGCCATGGCGTCGGGCGCGGCGAGGGCGAGGCCGAGCTTTTCGTAGCGCTGTTTGATGGAATCGAGTTTGCTGTTCATCAATTGGTTTCCCCTTATTTATTGCGGCAGCATATTTTATCTCTCAAGGTATCGCCGCCTCCGGCGGCGGCGAGAGGCTTTTTTATTTAAAAGCGGGGGCTCCCAACTCAGTTCGCAATGGTCGCGCCGCGTCGCGGCAAGGCCGCTTTCTTGCGCTCCCTTGCTCACTGGGCCTCCACCACGCTTCACCCGCCGCTGGCGGCGCGTGGTTCCGGCCCTCCCGCTCCCCCTAAGGACGGGCGTTCATGCTCATGATCGCGTCATTAGAATCAATTGGACCCCGTTCGGTGGGGATAACGTTCGTATTCAAATCTAAACCATTTCACTACCCAGTTTGCTTTCTTTTGTTACTTTTCTTTCTCTTGAAAGAAAAGTAACGTATCCTGCGCCTTATCCTGCGAGCGAAGATTCGGTGGCGGCGGCGTCCAGCATGGGCACGGCCGCGCCGCAAACGGTTTCGACGTGCGTGCGCGCGGCGGCGAGCTTTACGCGGTCGGCTTCGGTCAGGGGGCCGTAAGCGGTCACGGCGGCAGGGTCCGAAAGCGCGGGCAGCACCTCGTGCAGGGGCCGGCCCTGCGCCCGATGCTTGATACAATAGAGCGGCAAAAGCCCGGCGGAAGCGAGGGTCACGGTACCGTCCGGCGCTTTTTGCAGGGTCAGCCGCACAAAGAGGCCGTAGTCCTCGGGGGAGGGAGACATGTTGGAAAGAAAGTTCCCCATCGAGTAAACGACGAGGCCGGTATACGGCTTGCCGTCCCGCTGGACGGTCACATACTCGGCGGGCTGGACCACGTGCGGGTGGGAGCCCAGCACCGCGTCCGCGCCCTCCGAAAGCAGCCACGCGGCAAGCTTGCGCGTATTGGCGGAGGGCGCGCTCATAAACTCCACGTCCCAGTGCGGGAAGGCGATGAGAAACTCCGCCCCGGCTTCCCGGCAGCGGCGGATATCCTCGGCCATGCGGGCCTTATCGAGCCTGGCGACGGCGTAGGCGCGGCTTTCGGAGGAAAGCACGCCCTCGTTGCCGTTGACGCTGAAGGTCCAGGCCAGCAGCCCCACGCGGATGCCGTTGACGTCGAGAACGCGCGGCGCGTCCCGGTCGGCCTCCGATAGATACGTGCCAAGCTGCGTCAGGCCCGCGCCGCGCAGCGTTTGCGCGGTGCGCAATAGCCCCGCCCCGCCCCGATCGAGGCAATGGTTGTTGGCGGTGGTGAGCACGTCGAAGCCCGCCCCCTTGAGCGCGGCCGCAAGCGCGTCGGGCGCGTTGAAGGTCTGCAACTCGCCCTTAACGGCGCTGCCGTCGGGCGCGGGGGTGGGCT
>Ga0255336_100330_pt1 | contig 86330 bp, 66 predicted proteins | sample MeOH1_35cm_T3_17_FD_189102 | JGI IMG/M metagenome (GOLD analysis project Ga0255336, IMG submission 189102) | Sandy soil microbial communities from University of British Columbia, Vancouver, Canada - MeOH1_35cm_T3_179 | ecosystem: Engineered > Artificial ecosystem > Sand microcosm > Unclassified ... | reverse complement strand
GCTGAGCAAAAGTATCCGGAGAGTTGGCCGAGTGGCTGAAGGCGGCGGTTTGCTAAACCGTTATAGGGTCAAAAGCTCTATCGGGGGTTCGAATCCCCCACTCTCCGCCAGCTAATCTTTTTATCCTCCAAAAATTCACCGAGGCAGTGCATTCGTTTTGAGGAATGCCGCGACTTCGTCTTCGTTTGGAAGTGAGGACTGTGCGCCTCGGCGCGTCACGGAGATGGCGGCAGCGGCGGCTGCAAACTGTGCGCTGGCTTTAATGGAGTTACCGCGGGCCAGACCTACCGCAAAGGCACCGTTGAAGGCATCCCCGGCGGCGGTGGTGTCGATGGCATTGACCGGGAACGCGGCAACCTGCTCGCGGGTTCCATCTGCGGCCGCGATCACGGCTCCTTCAGAGCCCTGCTTGAGAATGATGTTGGCGATGCCCATCTCAAAGAGGCAGGAGAGATTTTGTTCCGTGGTATCGCCTTCGGTCCAGTAAAAGGAAGTCTCGGTTTGATTCGGCGTGAACCAGGTGACGTTCCTTAGTAGAGACAGCGGAAGGCGCCTGGCTGGAGCGGGGTCGAGCATGAGGGGTACACCGTGGTCTGCGCAGACATTCGCCAGCCACTCGATTGTCTCCAGAGGGATCTCGAGCTGAGCCAGCACCATGGCTGCTTCTTTAATGACATCGAGTTTGGTGCTGAGATAGGCCGGGGTGACCTTCAGGTTGGCGCCCGGCACCACGATGATGGTGTTCTCCCCTGAGGAATCGACCGTGATGCTCGCAACGCCTGAGCTTCCATGAACGATGTTGATATGAGAGGTGTCTACGCCGGATTCATTAAGCGTCGACTGTAGTTGATGTCCGAAGAGGTCATCGCCGGTTGCTCCCAACAGGATGGAGGGATGACCGAGACGGGCCACTGCGACGGCTTGGTTTGCACCTTTGCCTCCAGAGTGCATTTCGAAGGCGGTGCCGTTGATGGTTTCACCTGGTGAAGGAATGCGGTCTGTTCTCGAGACCAGATCCATGTTGATGCTGCCTGCCACGACGATGGGCTTCATATGGTTACTTTACGGCCTGAGAGTGATATCCCTGCTGCCAACAGAATGAATCCTGCCGACATTGTTGTGCGGTATATTTGGTAATCGAAATTTGGGTGCAGGGGACAGAATGTCAAAGTTAAGTCCGGCTGAGTTGGCAAAGAAGATCGGTGAGGGACTTCTTTCTTTTCCAGTTACGCATTTCACAAAAGATCTCAGCTTCGATGAAGACCTGTATCGCGAACATATCTCATGGTTGCTGCAGTACAAACCCTCTGGACTATTCGCGGCTGGGGGCACGGGCGAGTTTTTTTCGCTGGCTCTGGGGGAATTCTCTTCCATCGTGAAAGCTGCGGTCAACGAAACCATGGGCCGGGTTCCGGTTCTTGCAGGTTGCGGATATGGCACAGCGATGGCGAAGGAGTTTGCCAAGGCCGCTGAAGATGCAGGGGCGGATGGGATCCTGCTGTTGCCGCCTTATCTTGTGAACTCGGAAGCAGCGGGCCTGGCCGTGCATGCTGAGGCGGTCTGTGCCTCTACCAACCTTGGCGTGATCTTCTATAACCGCGACAACGCCATCATGGATGAGGTTACGCTGGCGAAGCTCTGCGAGCGATGCCCGAACCTGATCGGCTTCAAAGATGGCTATGGCGATATCGAATTGATGACCCGCATCTATGCGCGTCTTGGGGATCGCCTGACTTATATCGGTGGCCTGCCAACGGCGGAGACCTTCGCGCTTCCCTATTTGGAGATGGGAGTGACGACCTACTCCTCTGCGATCTTCAACTTTCTTCCGAACTTCGCGCAGGAGTTTTATGCCGCGGTTCGAAGGCGAGATAGAGAGAAGGTGTACGACGGCCTGCGCGAGTTCGTTCTGCCGTACATCTCGATTCGTAATCGTCGCAAGGGATATGCGGTATCCATCGTAAAGGCAGGCATGAAGGCAATTGGCAGGCCGGCGGGGCCGGTTCGTCCTCCGCTTGTCGATCTTAGCCAGGCGGAGCTTGACGAGTTAACTGCTTTGATCGGAGACCGCAGCTGATGGTCGCCGCCCCGGGCACGCCGATCGCGCCGGAGCAAAGACCGACACGTATTCGGTATCTGATCGTCCTGATGCTCTTTGTCGCAAGCTGCTTCAGCTATGGCGACAGGGTCATGCTGTCGATTACGGGCATCAGTTTTTCGAAAGATCTGCATATGGACGCCGTGAAGCTGGGATATCTCTTCTCAGGCTTCAGCTGGGCCTATGTTGTGGGGCAGCTGCCTGCAGGTGGGCTGCTGGACCGGTTCGGATCGAAGCGGGTGTATGGGATAAGCATTGTGGCGTGGTCGATCTGCGCCATTCTTGCGGGGTTTGCCGGGTACCTGCCAGCCACGGGTGCTTTTATCGTGATCTTCGGGCTGCGTCTCGTGTCGGGACTGGTTCAGTCCCCGGTATTTCCAGGAAACGGTCGCATCGTTGCGAGCTGGTTTCCGACGGCTGAGCGCGGACGAGCTTCGGCAATCTTCAATGCATCGCAGTACTTCTCGCTGGTCTTGTTTGCTCCGGTTCTGGGATGGATTACGAACTTCTGGGGCTGGAAGCAGTGCTTCTGGTTCGTAGGAGCTGTCGGGATTCTCCTCAGCTTTGTCTGGGACAGAGTGGTTCACGGGGTGAAGTCGCATCCGCGCATCAATCAGGGCGAGATTGATTACATCGAGCAGGGCGGCGGGCTGGTCAACATCGATCCTGGCTCGGGTTCCACGCAGAAGGCGCCGAAGCTGACGTGGGCGGCGATCAAGATGCTGCTAAGTAATCGGATGCTCGTCGGAATCTATATCGGCCAATACTGCATTACGACGCTGACCTGGTTCTTCCTGACGTGGTTTCCTGTCTACCTTAGTCAGGCGCGACACATGTCCATCACGAAGGTGGGAGTGATGGCTGCTCTTCCTGCTCTTTGTGGATTTGTCGGAGGCATTCTGGGTGGAGTGGTGTCCGACAAACTGTTGCAGGCGGGGCATTCTTTATCGTTTGCTCGCAAGACGCCGATTGTTGCCGGCATGCTGCTCTCCATCACGATGATTGGTTGCAACTATGCCAATGAGCAGTGGGTCGTGATGGTGCTGATGTCGCTGGCCTTCTTCGGCAAAGGATTCGGGGCACTTGGCTGGACTGTTATTGCAGATACGTCGCCGAAGCCCCTGATTGGTGTCAACGGCGGGCTGTTCAACCTGATAGGGAATCTTGCAGGGATAACAACGCCGATCATCATCGGATACATCGTCAAACGAACCGGATCCTTTCACGATGCACTGATCTTCGTGGTCGCTACGGCGCTGATGGCTATCGTCGCTTATCTGCCTATCGTTGGTGAGATCAAACGTGTTGACCTGACGCTGCCGGAAGCTGCAGGCGGTAAAGCATGACCGAAGAGTGGATGGGGGGAGAATCTCCCCGGATCAAAACGATGCGCGTAATTCCGGTGGCGGGCAGGGATTCGATGTTGCTGAATCTCAGCGGTGCTCACGCTCCCTACTTCACGCGAAACCTTGTGCTCATCAGCGATGATCGAGGCGCAACCGGTGTTGGAGAGGTGCCGGGTGGCGAGAAGATTCGTCAGGTTCTGGAGGAGAGCCGTTCTCTGGTCGAAGGCGAGAGGGTCGCCTCTTACAAACGAATCATGAATACGGTGAGAGAGCGATTTGCAGATAGGGATGCAGAAGGTCGCGGTCTCCAAACCTTTGATCTCAGGGTGATGATTCATGCTGTGACCGCGATTGAGTCGGCGTTACTGGATCTTTTAGGACAGTTTCTTGGAGTCCCAGTTGCGCAGCTGTTAGGCGAGGGGCAGCAGCGCAACAAGGTAGAGGTGCTGGGGTATCTCTTTTTTATTGGAGATAGAAAGAAGACGAATCTGCCTTATGCCAGCGATAAGAGTGCTGAGGATGCGTGGTTTCGCCTGCGGCATGAAGAGGCCCTGACCACTGCGGCCGTCCTGCGGCTGGCTGAGGCCACGGAGGAACGATATGGGTTTCATGATTTCAAGCTGAAGGGTGGAGTTCTACCGGGTTCTCAGGAGATGGAGGCGGTCACGGCATTGGCCGAACGATTTCCTGACGCACGCATCACGCTCGATCCTAACGGAGCATGGTCTCTTGAAGAGGCAGTACGGCTCTGTGCAGACAAGCGCGGTGTTCTTGCTTATGCGGAGGATCCTTGCGGCGCTGAGCAGGGCTATTCGGGGAGAGAGAGCATGGCGGAGTTTCGTCGCGCTACCGGCCTGCCTACCGCCACGAATATGGTCGCAACGGATTGGCGTCAGCTAAGGTATGCGGCAGAGCTGCATGCAGTCGATATTCCGCTGGCGGACCCGCACTTCTGGACGATGCAGGGATCCGTTCAAGTGGCGCAGTTCTGCCGTGAATGGGGACTTACATGGGGCTCGCATTCGAACAATCACTTCGATGTGTCCCTTGCCATGTTTACGCAGGTCGCCGCTGCTGCTCCCGGAAAAGTAACGGCTATCGACACACACTGGATATGGCAGGATGGGCAACGCCTTACGAAGGAGCCGTTGACGATTGAGGGCGGAAAGCTGACGGTTCCAGAGAAGCCCGGACTGGGCGTTGAGCTCGATATGAACGAAGTGGAAGCGGCGCATGATCTTTATTGCAAGGTTGGGCTTGGGGCAAGAGATGATGCGGCTGCAATGCAGTTTCTGAAGCCAGACTGGAAGTTCGATCCGAAACGCCCCTGCCTGGTCAGGTAATAGGCGCAGGGTTGAAGAGCGCGAACTCATTGTGCAGGCCCCATCGGTCGGCGCATGTTTGTTTGCGTCCGCTGGCGACGTCCAGGATGAGGTGGAAGAGGGCTTCGCCGACCTCCTGAATGCTGGCTCTTCCCGTAGCGATCGTTCCGGCGTCGATATCAATCAGATCGGACCAGCGTTCTGCCAGAGCCGTTCTTGAAGAGACCTTGATTACTGGAGCCATCGCGAGGCCGTATGGAGTTCCCCGTCCGGTCGTGAAGACATGCATGTTCATCGATGCGGCAAGCTGCAGAGTTCCGCAGACGAAGTCGCTTGCGGGAGTTGCGGCGAAGACAAGACCTTTGCAGGTTGTGCGCTCACCCGGTCCAATCACCGCTTGAATGGGGGTCGTTCCCGATTTGACGATAGAGCCAAGGGCCTTCTCCACGATGTTTGTGAGCCCGCCACTCTTGTTGCCGGGTGTGGGATTGGCGCTGCGATCTACCGATCCACGCTGCAGATAAGCGTCATACCACTCCATCTCTCGAATCAGGCCTTGCGTAACCTCCGGCGTAGCTGCGCGAGCGGTAAGAAGATGAATCGCGTCGCGCACCTCAGTGACTTCAGAGAACATTACCGTGGCTCCGGCGCGCACCAGCAGATCTGCTGCATACCCTACCGCAGGGTTTGCCGTGACCCCTGAGAAGGCATCGCTACCACCGCATTGCAATCCGACTACGAGATCAGAGGCAGGGCGAGTGACGCGGCGGCGCGCATTGAGTTGTATGAGGCGAACTTCGGCCATTTGCATGATCGCCTGAACCATGTCGCCAAAGCTGTGGTGCTCTTCATCCTGCAATCGAACTATGTAAGGTTGCGAGGATAGGACTGGCAATGTGTTGCTGGGCAGCATTCGCGCAGGCTGCAGCTTCTCGCAGCCAAGGCTAACAACCAGAGGTGCTCCGCCGAGGTTCGGGTTCAGGCTGAGATTGCGCAGGGTGCGAATAGGAATCTCCGCGCCAGGAGCATCGATTGCAACGCCGCACCCATAGAGGTGGGTGATGGCAATGACGTCGTCCACGTGAGGATACCTGGGCAGAAGCTCTGCCTTGATTTTCTTTACCGCATATTCGACGGTTGCGGAGACACACTGGACTGTGGTGCTGATCCCCAGAATGTTTTTAGTCCCGACAGTTCCATCGTCGTTGACGTAGCCTTCGAAGGTGAATCCTTCGAGCGGCTTGAGAGTCGATTCCGTAGTGCCGGCGTGAATCGAAAGCTGATCCAGCGCGGGCGCCTGGGGAAGTGTGAGTATACCTTCATGTACCCAACTCCCTGCGGGGATCTCTCTCTGCGCGTGACCGATGGTTACCCCATATCGGATCACGGCAGAGCCTTCCGGAATTGTCGTAAGTGCAACCTTGTGCGCTTCCGGTATCGCCTCTACAAGTGCCAGCCCCGACTCGAAGACAGTGCCAGCCGACAGGCCTCCTTCGTTGACGACGATAGCAACATTGTCTGAGGGATGGACCTGTATATAGCGGGGCTGGATAGTATCTCGCATGCGGTTTACCTTTACATTCGCTTACAGATTAAACGGCCATACCCGTTGTGCCGTTTTATACAAGATCTCCGGACGTTCGGAGTCGGAGAGGAATCTTAAGTGGTCGCGGTAAAGTGTAACCCGGCGATCGTAGGGAAGGAGATCAGGGACAATAGGCCAGTCCGTTCCCCACATTAGCCGCTTCGCTCCGAAGGCATCGCGAAGCCGGGCGATTTGTTCGGCGACATCAGGGTAAGGGAATGGTTTCTTCGAAAGAGACCACATGTGCGAGATTTTGACGTAAACCCTGGGGTATCGCGACATTGAAAGCAGCATCTGCAATCCTTTGGGGTCGTCCGGTCTGCAATCGGCCATGTGATCGATCACTACGTTCAGTTCAGGGTTTGTCTCGATCCATTGCGTCACATCTGGAAGGCGAGTTACAGGAAGCAGGAGCGTCATCGGAATTTTGAGCTCTGCGCATCTTCGCCAGAGAGGCGCCATCAGTGGGCTCCGTATCCAGTCTCCCTTTGCTGTTGAATCGGGACTAAGCCTGACACCATGACACCCCTGCGTGGTGAGCATGCTGAGGTGATCCAGTGCCGCAGGGTCTTCGGGATTCACGCGGCATACTCCGTGAAATCTGCCTGGATAGCGGTGGAGGACATCCAGCAGATAACGGTTATCCCAGCGGTAGTGGATGACCTGGATCAGAACGGTTCTGGCGACATTGTTTCGATCCATCAGGCGCAGCAGGTCTTCGGCGGAGATATCAAAGTCAGGAACCTTCGCGCCCTCGGCAAAAGGAAACGCGGGATCATGCTTCCACACATGGACGTGCGAATCGATCAGTAGGGATCGCTCGCGCTGGAGCGCGGGAGCTGCAATTGCGTACTGAAGTGAGCCCTTGAGAAATTCTCTGCGATCCATCTCTTCCGATACTCCGCACGCAAAGGAATGATATTTGCAGGTGTTATTTAATTTGTCACTCGGCCTGAGCGGATAGTTTACAGATTCGGAATTGAGACCCTCAATTTATCGATGGATGCAGCTTCACTGTGGAAAGAGATCGAACTGCAACTTCGCCTTCGAGACCTGTTTTGCGGGCAGATCATCGAAACAGGTTCTTCCTCCAAGAGAGGGGGAGATTGACCTCTCGTGCTCGACGGTCGCACTGAAATCTGCGAATGGATGGTGGTTTTCTTCCACTGTCCGGGTTAGATGATCCAGTCGCCTGAAGGCATCCAGCTTTGTCGTGTCTCCTATACGGGCCTCCGCCAAAGAGCGCCTCAGCAGCGAGAGCGATTCATCGTACGTCTTAAGCGGTACAGGAAACGGATGTCCATCTTTACCGCCGTGCGCGAAGGAAAAGCGTGCGGGATCGGAGAAGCGGCCGGGCGCGCCGTGTACGACCTCTGCGATCAGGGCAAGGGATTGCAGGGTTCGTGGTCCCAGGCCTTCAATCAGAAGCAAGGAGGCAAAGTCGTTGAGCTCCTGTTCGTGCGCAATTGCGAGTACAGCTCCAAGTCGCTTCAGGTCGACATCTTTCGGTCGAACATCGTGGTGCGCGGGCATGGATAGCTTCCGCGCCTCCTGAACCGTAGTCTCGACGGGTTTCTTTGCGATCGCTAGGATTGCTTCTCGAGCCTTCGCAGCCCTTCCATCTACGAGATTCAGGATGGTTCCCTGTGGCTTCCCAAGGATCGCAGCATGCGGGTCAGATACAAAATCGCGGACCGATGCTGAATGCCAGTGGTAGCGACGGGCTGTACGGCTCTCCGGCTTCATGCCCTGTTGCACGACCACCCATTCGCCTGTGTCGGTAGCGACAAACGAATGCAGGTAGAGCTGAAAGCCGTCGGCGACGGCATTGTTATCCACGCGCGCGGTAAGTCGACTTGTTTTCGCCAGGGAATCTCCATCCAGACCTGTCCTCGTCGAGAATCTCCGAAGCTCCTCCGGAGTTCGAAGGGAGTGGCGGCCGCGTCCTCCGCAGATCATTAGACCGAGTTCCCCGGAGCGTGGATTGAGGCCACGCTTGAGTGCTCCCATTACGGATGTTGTGATTCCTGAAGAATGCCAGTCCATACCCATCACACAGCCGAATGCCTGAAACCAGAAGGGGTCGCTGAGGCGTGTCAGAAACTCCGTCTTCCCGTATGCGAGCATGATGCTTTCCGCAATGGCCGCTCCGAGCTCGGTCATACGTTTGGCGAGCCAGGGCGGTACACGTCCACCGTGCAGCGGGAGATCGGTGGTGCCGGATCGCTTCATAAGTATGATTTTCGCTATTTATTCGCTTAAAATCAAAGTGCCGATCAGGCTGATGGATCTCCTTTAATGGTTCTCTAGGAAGAGAGGAACGGGGCATGCTCATCCCTGGCTTTGAATCGGAGCGTGGTTCAGATGCGATCGTTCGCAAGATCGTTCATGTCGATATGGATGCCTTCTATGCTTCGGTCGAGCAGCGCGACGATCCTTCACTTCGCGGCAAGCCAGTTGTTGTGGCCTGGCGAGGGAACCGTTCCGTGGTGTGCGCGGCTTCCTACGAGGCCCGGCGATTTGGTGTCCGTTCTGCCATGCCTGCAGTTACGGCTGAGCGGCTTTGCCCGGACGCGATCTTTGTTCCGCCGGACTTCACTCGCTACAAGGCAGTGTCGCTGTCGGTCCGTGAGATCTTCAAGCGGCATACGGATTTGATCGAGCCACTCTCGTTGGATGAGGCCTATCTGGATGTGACCAGGAACAAGACGGGATTGCCGACTGCGACTCAGGTAGCGAAGATTATCCGCAGCCAGATTCGCGAGGAGCTTCATCTCACTGCATCGGCGGGAGTTGCACCCAATAAGTTTTTGGCCAAGATCGCCTCGGACTGGCGCAAACCCGACGGATTATTCGTCATTCAGCCCCACGATGTAAGTTCATTTCTTCTGCCGCTTGCCGTTGGACGCATTCCCGGTGTGGGCAAAGTGACAGAGGCACGATTGAAACAGGCGGGAATCAGCACAGTCGGCGATCTGCAGGGCATGAGCGCGCGGACGCTTGAAGAGATGTTTGGGCGCTATGGCAGTCGATTGCATCAACTGGCCCACGGCATCGATCACGGCCGGGTTGTCCCGAACAGGCCAACGAAGTCGATCTCCGCCGAAGACACATTCGAGAGAGACATCTCTTTGGAAGCAACGGAGGAGGCGATCCGTCGTCTCGCGGAGAAGGTATGGGCAGCCTCCCGCAGGGAGATCCGTATCGCGCGGACAGTGGTTTTGAAGTTCAAAACCAGCGAGTTCGACATAATTACGCGCAGTCATACGCCGCCGGTGCCTCCGGCGTCGTGTGAAGAGATTGTCGCGATTGCTCTATCCCTTCGAGAACGTGTGGAGATCGGATCGGAGCGCAAGTTTCGGCTGGTAGGGGTAGGCCTCAGCAACTTTCGAGAAGTAGAATTAGTGGAATCGCGGCTCTTTGTTTGAGGTTTACCACCTGTTTTATGTCGATGCAGTTCCAAAATGTGGCATGGCAAGTAGTGAAGATCTGTTAGCTCGTCAATTTTGAGACGTCTCATAAAGGTTCGTTAATGTCCGACTCCTCTCCTCGAAGTCTTGAATCTACTCTGCTGCAGGGGCTCGCCAATACGGCGGAGACAGTCAAGCTGGAGGAAGAGGTATTGAACCTCCACGACCTGTTTCGTCTCCGCCTGCTTCGCTATGCGGTCTCTCTCGGCTTGAAGACACAGGATGCGGAGGATGTGATCCAGGAGGTCTTCCTGGCGCTGTTTCGACATCTGCATGCTGGCCGCTCGCGCAGCAACCTGCCGGGCTGGGTGTTTCGTGTGACTCACCATCTCGCGCTCAAGCGTCGTACACGGTACCGGTTGGAAGATTGCCTCGATGACAGCGAAAGCGGCAACCTCGGGTTGAGCCGAACCTCGAATCCTGAAGAAGACCTTATCTTCGGCGAACGGCATCTGAGACTGCGTAAAGCATTTGAAGCCCTTTCGGAGACGGATCGTCTGTGTTTGCAGTTGCGCTCGGAGGGGTTGAAGTATCGGGAGATATCGAATGTATTGGGAATATCTCTCGGAAGCGTAGCGAATTCATTGGCACGCTCATTGAGCCGCCTGCGGCGAAGCGAAGGAGGGGACCCATGCGATCTGACGATCACCTGTCAGAGACAGAGCTGATCCGATTCGCCGATGGTGAAACTTCGGCGGAAGAGAGCAGACTCTTTGCAGATCATCTGGAGACGTGTGCAGGATGCCGTGCAGGTTTTGCGGAGATGCAGCATGTGTCGGAGAAGATAAGGGGCCTGAATAGGGATACGGCGGTAGGCTCTCCTGTCACCAGCCCAGGCGAGGCTCGTTCGTTATTGAAGACGAGATTGATTCAGGCTCGTGACACATCTTCTGAACCCTTTAGCGTCAGGGCTCTCGGCGTTACGCGGACGAAGTTATTTTCCGACTATTTTTATGGAGCGGTCGCCGCTGCGGGAATCGCTGCTATCTTCCTTTTTGTGCCAGGTCTGCATCGCTCGGTGGCAGATACTGCTGTTTCTTTACCGAATCGTGCTCTGACACCGGGGATGACGCGTCCAGTGAACGTTCAGGAGATGTGCACGACTGGTGACGAGGACCTGGATCCCGAGGTCCCTTATTCCACGCAGAAGGCTGTCTTCACCGAGTATGGGATCTCGATCGACCACTCGGCGAAGGACTTCCAGGTGGACTATCTCATCAGCCCCCAGCTGGGAGGGACTGACGATGTTCGTAATCTGTGGCCACAGTCGTACAAGGAAACGACGTGGAATGCTCATGCGAAAGATAAGCTGGAGCGTCACCTGTATCAGCTGGTGTGCGAGAAGAAGATCGATCTCACTGACGCACAGCATGAGATTGCGACGAACTGGATCGCCGCATATCAAAAGTACTTTCGCACGAGCAGACCCACCTAGCTCGTTATTTCAGTACAACGATCCCCCAGGGACCCTTCCCAGCTTTGACCTTTCGGATGACGGTGTTGGTAGCCACATCGACAGCCGTTACATCGTTTGAGGGACCATTTGCTGAATAGAGGGTCTTTCCATCCGGAGAGAGCGCAATTCCCCAGGGTCTCTGACCTACCTCGACTGAGCCCAGAATCTTATCCGTGGCTGTATCGATGGTGAAGACCATGTGGCCTCGGCCGGTACTGACATAGAGCCTCCTGGCATCGGGCGAGAGCAGGACAGACATCGGCTTGACCACGCCTGGCTTCCCCAGCTGGATTGTCCTGATTACCTTGTGCTTCTGAGTGTCAACCACGACCACTGTGCCATCGTTTTCAGCGTTTATATAGGCGCGCTTGCCATCGGGCATGAAGGCGACAGACCGAGGCCGATGGCCTACTTTGAAGGTGGCGACGATCTTTCCGGCAACGGGATTGAGTACCGCAATCTCGCTGGTCTCTTCAGAGGTTACGTAAACGAACTTTCCGTCAGGAGTGACTTTGACTCCCTCCGGTTGAGCGCCAATCTTGAGAGTTTTGACGATAGAGCCACTGGCGACATCGAGGATGCTGACTCCAGAGATATCTTCGTTGGAGATGTAGAGCTGTTTGCCGTCCGGGCTGACGTCAAAGTTCTCAGGGTCCGAACCGCCGGGGATCGTTTTTACGAGCTTCCGCTGCACGACGTCGAAGACTCCAATGCCATCGGCGCTCTTGTCCGCGGGCGGGAGCGTGCTTTCGTCCACATCAGGACCAGCGATTGGGGTTCCGCTTAACGCCACGTATAGAGTCTTCTCGTCAGGGCTGGAGTGGATACCGCGAGGACGCTTTCCGAGCGTAACTGTCGCCAGAACGTTCGAGTTGCCGCTGTCGATCACCGTAAGATCGCCGGAGACTTCGTTGGTTACATAAATCTTTGGCGCTCCGGACTCGGCCGGAGGGGCAGGAGAAGCAGCCTTCTCGGGATTCTGTGACTTGCACCCGATTAATGAAGACACGGAGAGTGTGCAACCCAAAATGAGTGCAAGACTGAGTTCCTTACGCATTGGTTACTTCCCCTTATAAGTGAAATCGACAGCAGCATGTTGTTGCGGCTGTATGGTGATCTGTTGTTCCTGTGTGCCCAGCTTTTCCTGCCACACAGCTATAGTGTAGGTTCCGGGTGGAAGATTGGAGATCGTAAAGGTGCCATCGTCTCTGGAGACAGAAAAATAGGGATGGTCCAGAACTCCGATGTAAGCGCGCATCCAGCTATGGATGTTGCACTTCACGGGGATCATCACCTCGGCTTTTGTGAACTTGCGATTGAGTGGAGCATCTCCTGGACCCTGACTATGGTTCCACTCACGATTCACTGCAGCCATGGGATGAATATTGTGCGTGACTGGGTCGGAGTTGACGATCTTCAGCGGCTGGTTCGTCTGAATCCCGATAATACGGGGACGAAACCAGCAGCCACTCTGGTTGATGACGACGGCCTCGGAGGATGGAGCAAAGTTCTTTCCCTCGAGCCCGCTTTTTATATAAATAAAGGCATTTGCCAGTGTGCCGCCCGACCCAACTACAAGGGATTCGTCGTATGCCTTGCCGTGATGAGATTCGACACAGGAAGGATCTTCACTCATGTCGATGAGCTTACGAGGGGGAAGCTTCCCCTTGTAGTGCACTGTTCCGGTGATGGATGCGGCTGTACCGGGATCGACTTTGAAGAACGATACTGCTGGCTGCGCTGCCGGTGCCGCTGTGGGTTGCGGGGGGCGGGAGCATCCTGTTATCAGGAGCGGGGACGCGCCACATAGAAGTGCGAGCTTTCGAATCATAGAGGTCATAGTTTGTAACCTATTCCTTGCTGGGTGGCCCGACATTCGCAGGAAGATCTCCTGTCAAAGAATTGAGAAATTCGACCAAATCCGCACGGTCCTGGCCAGAGAGATGAATCGACTTGATCTCTTTGTCGAGATAAGGATTTGAGTTACCTCCACCGGCATAGAAATCGACCACTTCGCGCAGAGTCTTCAGGCTGCCATCATGCATGTAAGGTGCCGTTTTTGCAATGTTCCGCAGCGTTGGCGTTTTGAAGGCTCCTTTATCGGTCACGATTCCGGTTTGGTGGTAGCGTCCGATGTCCTTGAAGGTGCCGTCATCTGCGACTCCTTCTCCGAGATTGTGGAATCTGCCATCGGTAAAAAGGGCATACTGCGAATCGACAGAATGGCAGACGGCGCAGTTGCCTCGGGCAGGATCGACGAAGATCGCCATTCCTCTGAGCTGTTGCGGCGACAATGCATTTTTGTCGCCTTTATATTGATAACGATCGAATGCAGAGTTCCCGACGAGAAGAGTTCTTTCGAAACTGGCGAGCGCCTTCTCGATCCTTCCCAAGGTGATGTCTTCGGTGCCAAAGGCCTTCTTGAACATCGGGGGGTAGATGGGGTCCTGTGAGAGCTTCGAGACGGAGACTGCATGCGACTGATTCATCTCAATCGGGTCTGCCATCGGGCTGGCTGCCTGTTGTTCGAGATTCAATGCCCGTCCATCCCAGAATTGAAATGGCTGAAAAGCGACATTCAGAAGAGTCGGGGCATTCCGAACTCCGGTTGCTCCCCCCACTCCCTTGGAGGTCGCCAAGCTATCGGTGAAACTGAATTGGGGATTATGGCAGTTGGCGCATGCCAACGTATTGTCCTTCGAGAGACGGCGATCGTAGAAGAGCTGTCGACCTAGAGCAATCGTCTCCACCGTCGGAGGGTTATCCAAGGGAATCGGAACGGGGGGCAGTCCCAAAGGAGATTGAATGTGAACTGGCGTGCCCAATGGCTTTTCCGGGGCGGGGGGTTTGCACCCGGTGGCGAGAAAAGAAAGCGCCGTGAGAGCTAGCAGGAGAAAGACAGAGGGCTTTGCAATGCAGGAGGATTTCGGCCGTATCGGCGTTATGGTTGCATAAGCTCTTGCTCGCCCGGTCATATCCACATCTTCAGACTAATCTGTAAAAGACGATTTTGCAGGGCGAGTAGAGTAGGCGCTGGCAAGAATGAGCATGGGGCTTCCCCGTGGAGGACAATCGAAGAAGATCCAGGACCACAGAATTAATGTTGACAGTCTTAACGCTTCATGGATAGGATGCTCACGAAATGAGACGTCTCATAATTTGACTGTCCACTGCCGGACTCGATGGTTTCGGGTTCTCACAACGGCCCACTCAGCACGACGACTGGTTTGACGAGGATTACTTCCATGAAGGTAAGCAAACTGCCCGGATTCCCCACCCTGAAGAGAACCGCAGCTTTATTCTTTGCGGGCGCTCTTACCTTTGGGTCATTCGGGGCCGGTTTTGTTCAAGGTCAGGCAACTAGTTCACCGGAGTGGACGACAAGCAGCTTTAATCCGCAGCGCGATGCCTGGCAACGACATGAGACGAAGATTACGGCCCAGAATGCCGGCAAGATTCAGCTCCTTTGGAAGCTCAAGACGGACAACAAGACGATGGGCATGCAGTCCTTCCGCGAGCCTCTTATCGTCTCTGGCGTGAAGACGGGCAACGGAACAAAGACGGTCGCGATCTTTGCCGGTAGCTCGAATGATGTTTACGTCGCGGATGTCGAGTCGGGTTCGCTGGTATGGCAAAAGAAGTTGAAGTGGATGTCGAATCAACCTCAGGAGGAGGGAGAAGGAAGAGGATTCATCTGCACCAATGCGCTAAGTGCAACTCCTGTCATCACTCCTGCCGGTGAGAAAGAACGGACTCTGTATGTCATTACCACGGATGGATATCTGCACATGATCGATCCGGGCAGCGGCGACGAAAAAGAGTCTCCGGTACAGATGCTGCCTGGCGTATACGGCAAGCCATACGGTCTCAACCTAGTGAATGGAGTTGTCTTCACAATTACGGGGCAGGGCTGCGGAGGGGTTCCCAATGCGCTTTATGCCTATAACACGGTTACGAAGAAGGTGACTGTTTCCTCGCCCCCGCAGGGTGGCTTGTGGGGCACAGCGGGCCCCGCGATCGGAACTGATGGAACGATTTACTTTGAATCGGGAGACCATCCTTACGACGCAAAAGCTGGACAGCTGTCGACAAGCTTTCAGTCCTATACCTTCTCCAACGACACTCTTACCCTCAAGGACTACTACACTCCTTCGAACTATCTGTGGCTCACCAAGCGTGATCTCGATATGAATACGACGCCGGTCGTCTTCCCCTACAAAGGGCGAGACCTGCTCGTTGGAGGCGGAAAAGAAGGACGATTCTTTCTCCTTGATAGTAAGTCGATCGGTGGTGCGGATCATCAGACACCACTTTTCCGGTCCGAGTTGATTGCGAACGCAAATGTGAACTTTCAGACGGAAGGTACATGGGGAAGCTTCGCCGCGTGGAAGGACAAGGATGGTACTCAGTGGGTTCTGGCTCCCAACGGTGGACCGACAACAGTCAAATTTCCCGTCAATTATGGTGAGACTCCAAACGGCGGAATCCTCGCCTTCAAAGTTGAAGAAAAGAATGGAAAGACGGTATTGACCAATGGCTGGCAGTCGCGAGATATGATGACGGCCGAGCCTCCTGTCGTTGCGAATGGTTTGGTCTTTGTCGTGGCCGGAGGAGAATTTACAGGCCAGACAAATGAGATCGAGGGTGGACTTTATTCAGCTAAGGATAGGATCGAGCGCTCTATCCCCGCAAAACTCTATGTGCTGGATGCACAGACAGGCAAAGAGCTTTATTCAAGTGGCAACCAGATAACATCGTTTCTTCACCAGGCTGGTCTTTCCATAGCCGGAGGCCGGATCTTATTTGGAACGTTCGATGGAACGCTCTATTGCTTCGGCATCAAGTAACGCTGCATCTGGACATCAACACTAGAGGAAGTCTGCAGATGAAGAAATGGTTCGATCTTTCAATTGGCTTTTCCATGGCGGCGGCTCTTCTTTGCGCCACGCCGGGAGGCGCGCAGGCTTTGGGAAACTGGAGCTCTCCAAGAAACGACATGGGACATAGTGGCTGGCAGAAGGCCGAAAATACTATGTCAAAAGAGAATCTCTCGGGGCAGTTCAAATTTTTGTGGAAGATCAAACTTGGATCGGCAACAAAAGATTCGATGTCCTATAGTGAGCCGATTCTTGTACCGCGTCTCATCAATGCTCGCGGCTTCAAGGATTTTGTGCTGTGGGCGGGACCTGAAGATCTTTATGCCGTCGATTCCGAGCTAGGATCAATGCTCTGGAAGAAGCATTTCGATGCTGCGCCTTCGCCTTGCGGTGCCGCGAGCCTGAGCATTATTGCGGAGGCTCCTCTGGTTATTAATTTCAGGGCTCGACGAGGGCCAGGAGCACCGTCCGCTCCACCTCCACAGCAGCCGCCCATGGCCGCTGCCGACCGTCGTGTAGGAGTTTCGCCGGGAGGAGGAGGTTTCGGCCTCAAGGGAATTTATGTCCTAACAGGCGACGGCTATCTTCATGAGCAAGTTATTGCGACAGGGGCCGACTTCGCTCCGCCCGTCAAATTTCTGCCCAGTGCAGTCGGCATCTCAAACGGTCTTGCACTGGATGGAAAGACTATCTATACGGCGACCAAGGCTGGATGTGCCGGAGCTGAGAATGCTCTATGGTCGATGAACATGAACGCAACGGATTATCCAGTGTCGAGTTATAAGACCGGTGCGGTGGCTCCTTTGATTGCAATGGGGCCAACCTTAGGTGACGAAACTGCTTATGTGGTGACCGGCTCTGGAAAATCGGATGCGGCAGCGGGCGTCTATGCCAATAGCGTTGTGGCACTTGGGGCAGATGCGAAAGTAAAGGACTGGTATACACCAGCGGGAGAGGGAGCTCTGCAGAATGTAACTCCTGTCCTTTTCACCTATAACCAGAAAAAGATTCTTGCTGCCCCTGGCAAAGATGGAAGCTATGTTCTTCTGGACGCTGAATCGCTAGGCGGGGCGGACCATCATACCCCGCTTGCATCCACCTCATCGGTGTCAAAGGCGAAAGCGACTGCTGTGGCTGCTCTCGCCAGTTGGCAGAGTTCAGATGGAACATGGGTGCTCGCTTCCGTTCCCGGCCCTATGAGCGAGGCCGCGAAGTTCACGAATAGCAACGGCGCGGCACCGCACGGGAGCATCGTTGCATTCAAGCTGGAAGAGAGCGCCGGAAAGACCGAGCTGGTTCCGGCCTGGGTCTCCCGTGACCTCGTCAATCCGGCTCCTCCGGTAATTGCGAATGGGTTGGTTCTGGCTCTTTCTCAAGGAGACGCAACGACACACGCAACGTTGTTCGTTCTTGATGCAGCGACGGGCAAGGAATTGTATTCCAGCGGTGATGAGATCAAGACGTACGCTCATATGGCCGGCATGGCTGTAGGAGACGGCCATGTATTTTTCGTTACTCACGACAACACTTTGTATTCGTTCGGAATCGGAATAGAGCATTGATCAGAAAAGATATTTAGCTAAGAAGCCACTCTCTCTTGCTCAGTAAGTTGTGGTTTGCAGGAGCTATTGAATTTACGGAAGTTAATAAATAAGGAAGTGCCTGGAATGCTTAATCGATCCCGAGTAGAAGAAGTGGTGAATGCAACTGGTGGAGTTCTGAGACTGGCGCCATGCTGGGTCCCTCGCTCTTTTATGATTCCCGGAAGGCGTTTGAAACTTCATCCGGATGACCTCTATGCCTTTGGGGGACACAGGGGGGGCATCAACGAGCGGTGGTTTTCATCGACCACAAAAGCTTCCAACGGACCGGCAACATTGCCGGATGAAGGTCTGAGCTACGTCAATCCGGACCAAGGAGATAAGTTTCTTCTCAAAGACGCTGTTGAAGTGGGAGGCGATCTTCTTCTCGGTGGAGATGTGATGAAGAGGGAAGGCGGTTGGAACCTGCTTTGCAAGTTCTTTGACAACATGGGACCTATTCCTCATCACATGCACCAGACCGATGAGTTTGCGAACGTAGTTGGCCAAAAAGGAAAACCTGAAGCTTATTATTTTCCGCCTCAGTACAACCAGATCCAGAACAACTTTCCCCACACCTATATGGGATTGGAACCGGGAACGACGAAGGACGATATCCGCGGCTGCCTTGCAAGGTGGAATCAGGGAGACAATGGCATCCTGGCACACGCGCGCGCCTATCGTCTGGTTCCGGGTGAAGGTTGGCAAATTGATCCCGGTATTCTTCATGCACCCGGTTCGCTCGTTACCTATGAGCCTCAGGTGAACAGCGATGTCTTTGCGATGTTCCAGTCCGAAGTGGAAGGGCGCATCGTGGACTGGGATCTTCTGGTGAAAGACGTCAAGCCTGAGTTCAGCAAAGATCTCGACTACCTGATCAGCATGCTCGATTGGGATGCCAATATCAATCCAGAGTTCGCAAAGTCGAACAAGACGTTTCCCTTGGCTGTAAGGGCAGAGCAGGAGATGAAAGATCAAGGGTATCGTGAGGTCTGGGTCACCTACGGAACCCCTTTCTACTCCGCCAAGGAGTTGACGGTAATGCCAAAGCGCAGTGTGACGATCAAAGATAGCGAGGCTTATGGAGTGATTGTCACACAGGGACATGGTCGGCTTGGAAAGCAGACGGTATCGACACCTTCGATGATCCGTTTCGGACAGATGACCGAAGATGAGATCTTTGTGACGGCGGCTGCTGCGCAACAAGGAGTCGTGATTGAGAACCACAGTTCGACCGATCCCCTGGTTATGCTTAAGCACTTTGGTCCGAGAAATCCGGACGCCGCACCGTTGATTAAGAAGTGAGGATTTCGTGAGCGGAACATCACCACAGCACATGAAGCCTGCGATTCATAATGCGATGTGGCCTGGACTCGTCGGTAAGGGACCTGACTCTGAGCCGCCGATCGATCTCGAGACAATGTTGGATCTTACGGCAGCGGCAGAGATCGACGGCGTGAAGTTCGATGGAGTGGATCTCTTCGCGTCTCTTCCGCATATCGATATCGATTCGACAAAAGAAGATCTCTCGAAACTTGCTGATGGAATCTCAAAGCGCAATCTGGTTGTGGGTTCGCTTGTAGCTCCTGTATGGGAACCAACTGGCGGTGGCTCGGCTATGGGCTCTCAGGAGGAGCGCGCGAAATTTCTTACGCAGGTCCGGAAGACCTGCGTAATGGCAAAAAACTTTCGCGATCTGGGCATTCGGAATTACGGCATTATCCGTATCGACTCTGCGGCCAGTCCTTCCGATTGGGCAAAAGATCCTTCAGGCAATACGAGAAAGATTGCGAATACCTTTCGCGAGGCAGCCACCATCGCGGAGGACTACGGAGAGCGGCTCGCAGCGGAGGGTGAGATCTGTTGGGGCGGCATGCATGGGTGGAAGCACATGGTCGATCTGCTGGAGCTGGTGGATCGTCCGGATATCGTTGGCTTTCAGGCCGACATGGCACATTCGCTGCTGTACACACTCGGATATAACGCTCCAGAGAATCGCCTGCTGCCTGAGGGGTTTGACTGGTCGGATCAGAGTATCTTGATGGATGCCCTGAAAAAGCTAACGGACGCGCTTCGTCCATGGACGATTGACTTTCACGTCGCTCAGAATGATGGAACGGTTCATGGTACGGGGTCACACGACAAAACTGGACGACACTGTCCTGCAAAAGATCCGAACGGCAAGATGGATATCGTTGCGGTTGCCGGTCTATGGATGAGAACGAAAGACGGCACTCTAACGCGAGCCTTTCAGCACATCTGTTGGGATGGCTGCATGTTCCCGAACAGGACGATGACGTCGCCCGAAACCTGGCGCGATGTACTGGGAACTCTCATCTCTGTTCGTAACGCACACGGGTGGGATTAGGCAATGGCAAAGAAGACGCTCAATGTAGGTTTGGTCGGTTATGGCTTCATGGGAAGAACGCATTCCAATGCGTTTCTGCAGGCGCCTCGTTTCTTCGATCTCCCTTACCAGCCAGTATTGAAGGCGGTGTGTGCGCGAAACGCAGAGCGTGTAAAGGGCTTCGCCGAAAATTGGGGCTATCTCTCGATAGAGACAGATTGGCGTGCTCTTGTCGAGCGAAGTGACATCGATCTTATCGATATTGCCAGTCCTAACGACACGCATGCAGAGATCGCGATTGCTGCAGCGAAGGCCGGCAAGATAGTGCTCTGCGAGAAACCGTTAGGACGTACTGCGGCGGAAGGCAAGGCCATGGTCGATGCAGTCGAATCCTCGAAGAGTCCTAATATGGTCTGGTATAACTACCGGCGAGTCCCGGCACTCGTGCTGTTGAAAGATCTCCTCGAAGAAGGACGTTTCGGCAGGATCTTTCACTACCGATCACAATTCCTTCAGGATTGGACCATATCTCAAGATCTTCCTCAGGGCGGGGAAGGGTTATGGCGTCTCGACTCCTCCGTGGCAGGGAGTGGTGTTACTGGTGATTTGCTGGCGCATAACATCGATATGGCTTTGTGGCTGAATGGTTCACTCACTGAAGTTGCGGCAATGACCGAGACATTTATCAAGGAACGAAAGCACAGTCTCACCAACAAGGTCGAGCCGGTGGGGATCGACGATGCCAGTTCGTTTATTGGGCGATTCAGCAATGGCTCGATGGCGATGTTTGAGGCTACTCGTTACGCTCGTGGCCACAAGGCTTTATTTACTCTCGAGATCAATGGTGAGAATGCCTCCGCACGATGGGACCTGCACGATCTGCATCGTCTGGAGTTCTTTGATCATCGCGATGAAAGTCGACTAAGAGGGTGGAAAAGTATCCACATTACAGACGGAGACCATCCTTATATGAAGCAATGGTGGGTTCCCGGTTTGCAGATCGGTTATGAACACACATTTATTCATCAGGTCGCGGACTTCTTGAAGGCGGTAGGGGAGAAGCGAGAAGTAGCTCCCACCTTCAAAGATGGTTTGGCTGTGGACTATGTTACGGACGCTGTTCTGAAATCGGCAAAGACGAAGCAATGGGAAGCCATACCTCATGCCCAATAAGCTGCTTCTCAGGGAGAAAATAATGTCGAATCTCTTCGGGTTACGATACTTCACCCAGACAGCGCGCATATTGAGTTGTCTGGGTATGCTTTGTGCCTCTTTCGCTCTCGCTCAACAGGCAGCGCCATCGGCGGGCAGTCGTTTTGTTCAGCCCGAGCCGATCGACTTCAACGATCATGATGGATGGACACAGATCTTTGATGGCAAAAGCCTGAAGGGATGGGATGGTCCTCCTGAGGTCTGGCATGTTGAGGACGGATCCATCATCGGTGTATCAAGTGATGCTCATCCCTCCGGCACGACGAACATAATCTGGCGGGGCGGAGAAGTTGGAAACTTCATGCTTAAGGTTGAGATGAAGCTTGAAGGATCTGGCGCGAATGGTGGCATTCAATATCGTAGTGAAAGCATTGCGCCGCATCAGCGTGAGATCTCTCCTGAACGTCTTGCTCAGATGACGGATGAGCAGATGCAAAGGATGAAGCAGAATCAGGCTCTTGCACAACAACATGCAAAGTGGAACCTGACGGGTTATCAGGGCGACTTCGACTACAACAATCGCTACACCGGTCAGCTTTACGAACAAGATAGCCCGCGCGGAATCATTGCGTGGCGAGGGCAAATGGTGGCAACGGAGCCTGATAAAAAGCCACGTCTGCTCGGTACCCTGGCAAGCTCCGATGAACTAAAGTCTTATATCAAACCCGGCGAGTGGAACCAGGTTGAGATTATTGCGGACGGTCACACCTTCATTCACATTGTGAATGGTCACGTCATGGCCGTGCTGATAGATACAGATCCCAAATTCTATAAAGCAAAAGGCCTGCTTGCGTTCGAGATTGAAGGTGGGGGCGATGTGAAGATCTCGCACCGCAACGTCTGGCTGAAAAAGCTACCCTGATATGCTCGTAGTTCAGTAGGACTGAGCCAATCGTAGACTTAGGAGTAAGTTCAGAGTGACAGGAGAGCAGCGTCGATGTCCCCATCGGGGTCCCGCGAAACATTACTCAGCCATATAGGACGCCTCTCGCAAATCGGTGGGATATCGCACTTTGTACATGCCGAAGGCAAGGCCAAGGGGACCAGTACATTACGGATCCGTACTGCCAGAGGCTTTGAGTTCTGGGTCGTTCCCGATAAGGGGATGGATATCTACGAGGCCAGTTTTCGAGGCCAATCTCTGTGCTGGCATTCTCCTGCAGGCATCGTGCATCCTGCATATTACTCGCCCCGCGGGACAGAATGGCTAAAGGGGTTCGCGGGCGGTTTGTTGACGACCTGTGGGCTTACGACGGCAGGAGCACCCTCGCAGGATAAGGGTGAAGATCTTGGGTTACACGGTCCGATATCGAACACACCCGCAGAGAACGTCTGCTGGACGGAGCAATGGGAGGGAGATGATTGCATCTTTCGTGTCTCTGGACGCGTAAGAGAATCATCTGTATTTGGTCCTAACTTACTTCTGGAGCGGGCCATCTCAACCTCTCTCAACAGTGCCTCCTTGACGATTAAAGATGTCGTGGAAAACCAGGGTCGGCATGTCAGCCCTTTGATGGTGCTTTATCACTTCAACTTCGGCTTCCCGCTTCTCAGTTCAAGAGCGAAGATCTATGCCCGCTCCAAGAGAGTCGAGCCAGTAAATGACCTGTCTGCCGAGAGCTTGCATGAATGGGATATCTTCGATTTACCGCAAGGCGATCGGGACGAAAGAGTGTACTTTCATGATCTGGAAGAGAATTCGTCTGGCAACGCAACAGTCGTGCTGGCGAACGATGGCGACAATCCCACTTGGGGAATAGCTCTACGTTACGATCCAAGCACATTGCCAAGATTCAATCAGTGGAAGATGAGCAGCATAAATCATTTCGTTCTTGGATTGGAACCGGCTAACTGCAATACATTAGGAAGAGCACACGAGCGAAGCCAGGGGACGCTTCAGTTTCTTGATCCAGGAGAACGGCGTGAGTTTAATCTGGAACTGCGTGTGCTGGAAGATGCCCAACAGGTTCAGGATGCGATTCGTCTGGTCGAGGCCGAAGGCTCTTAGTTCTAAAAGTCGAGATGATCGATATTTGCTTTGTTGATGATCATCGGATTTCCCAGAATAATCTCGCTTCCACGAACGTCAAGATTGCCGAGTCTTCCAGCAGAGACTGAGGCTGTGTTCTTTGCAATCTTATTCTGCGCCGCGAGCCATCCTGCATAGACAGTTAGATAGCCCAGGTCTCGCGTATTCCATAAAACGATCGTTTGTACGACGCCATCGTGAATATAGGGTTTGCATATAGTGGGCAGCGACAACCCTATAACCTTGATATCGCGACCTGTCTGTTGGACTGCCTCCGCTGCCCCTGGAACTGCTGGAGCGGAGATAGCCATCACGAGTTTAACTTCTGGATAAACCTTAAGGATGGTTTGAGTCTGCGAAAATGCTTTATCGCGATCGTCATCGCTAGGAAGAACTGTTGCTAATTTGAGCTGTGGATGCTTCGCAGCGGCTCTGGCTTTGATGAAGGATATCCATTGATTCTGATTTTCTGCGCTCAGCGCTCCGGTGATAATTGCGAACTGTCCACCACCCGGTAGGAGGCGTGCAGCTTCGTCCGTAAGGGTGTTTGCGATCGCCTCTGGAGTAGCCTGATTAAGGAAGTAGTCTCTCGCATCGGTATTGGCGTCTGCGTCCCATGTCAGTACGGCAATGTGATGCTGGCGTGCCTTTCGCAAAACAGTGGAGATGCTTCCTTTGTTTTCAACCGCTACCACGATTGCGTCGACTCCGCGCGTAATCCAGCTTTCGACGAGCTCATTTTGCAGCGAAGCATCGAGGCTTGTTGGACCATCCCAGATGAGGTCCACTCCTAGTTCCTGTGCCGCCAGTTCTGCTCCTGCACGCGCGCTTATAAAGTAAGGGTCGCCTTTCGCCTTCGGCATAACTGCGATTATGGGACGGCGGTTACGGCCGCCACGCGCATTCACATCTGATTCTTTACGAATGAAGAGATGAGACGCGAAGAGGGCAAAGAGTACAACCAATCCTCCGCAGCTCAACGCAAGTAAGACACGTTTTTGAGACGCCCGGAAAGCTCTTACATTGTCTCTAAGTAGATCGGAAGCAACGACAAATAACAAAAGGAGACCAGTTAAAACGCCTGTCGCCTCTGACGGTGCGGCCAAAAGATGCATGCCATTTTGCAGTACGCATAAAAAAAGAAGTCCGAGGATCGTTCCTGAGATGCCGCCTCGACCACCGAAGACTGAGGTTCCTCCAATCACAACGGCTGTTATTGCCTGAAGCTCAAAGCCGGTACCCAGGTCGGACTTAGCTAAGCCGAGATGGGCGACATAAATAATTGCTGCTACTCCAGCAGTCGCACCAGACATGAGATAAACAAGCGAAAGATAGCGCTGAACAGGTAGTCCGGCGTGACGCGCTCCTTCGGCGTTTAATCCGATGGCATAGAGCGCACGTCCAATTACGGAGTGGTGGAGCAAAACTCCATAGAGAAGAACGAAAATTGCGAAGATGAACAACTGAGTTGGAATACCCCAAAGATAACCCTGTCCAAGCAGGAGAAACTCAGGGGAATATCCTGTGAAACTTTCAGCCGCATGAGTAATTCCTTCGGCGAACCCTCGGTAGAGGGAGTATGTTCCTAATGTGATAATCAGCGCTGGAAGATGAAGATTCGCAATCAGGAAAGCATTAATAGCGCCGCATACGCAACCCGCTAAGAAGGCAAGTCCAATCGAGACGGGGATGGATAAATGAAGGTTGTGCCAGCTGACGCCGAATATCACGGCGACAAGCCCTACCGTCGACCCTACAGAGAGATCAATACCGCCTGTTATAAGAATCGGAGTAAGTGCGATGGAAAGCAGGCCTAGTTCCACACTGAAACGCAGGATCTCCAGCAGGTTCGTCAAGGTGAGAAAGACTGGAGATAAATAGGCGAAGATACTGCTTTCGATCAGAAGTGCTACGACTAGTATCCACTGGGTGCCGGAGAAGGGCAGTCTAAGTCGAAAGGGTATATGCATTGTCTCTACGGTGAAGGTGAATTGTATCCAGTGCAACAGCAATCAAAATAATGCTGCCTTGAATTGCTTTTTCCCAATACGCGTTAATCCCGAGGAATGTGAGAGCAGATCCTATACAGCCAAGCAGAATAACGCCAAGGACAGTGCCGCTGATTGTAGCGGATCCCCCTGTAATGGAAGCTCCTCCGACAGCGACGGCGGTAATCACCTTGAGCTCCAGTCCCAGACCTGAGTTACTGGGGATCTGGTTGAAACGAACTGCATTCAGAGATGCGGCGAGTCCGGTAAGGGCCCCGGTCAATGCGAATACGCTAAAGATGACGCGCCTGGTATTTATTCCCGAGATGCGGCCTGCAGCTTCATTGGAGCCCGTGGCAAACACTGCCCTACCAGCATGGAAGTTATAAAGTCCTACGGCGGTTGCCCCAACAATCAGGATTGTTATGGAAAAAGCGAAGATAGTAAAACTCCGTTGTGTGTGACCGAACCATTGAAACTGTACTGGCAATCCTTGTATCCAGGAACCTTGGGTGTACCATCGCAGGCCATCGCGAAGCGCGACCATTGTCGCCAGCGTTGCCACGATAGAAGGAATACGAATATATGCGACGAGACCTCCATTGAATGTGCCGCAGAGCGCACCGGCGATGCAGGTAATCGCGGCTCCAAGCATGGAGGGTAAGCCTTGCTGCGCACAGAGGCCCATCACTACACTACAGACCGCAAAGATCGATCCCACCGAAATATCAATCTGCCCGACGATGACAAGTAGCGTCATCCCAACCGCGATAATCATTACAGGCATGTTTGTCAGAAATAGATCTGTCAGATTGGCATGGCTGAAATAGCCACTGGTCCGCCATGCCAACAGCAACATAAGCGCCAGGATGGTCAGGAAGATTCCAGCCTCTCTTGTATGGGAACGCATCACGCACTGATCTCTTGATGGCTGTCTTCAGTGTGGCCAAAAGCAAGAGCCATAATCTTTGCCTGCGTAGCTTCTTTGCCCGAAAGTGTTCCTACAATTGTTCTTTCGCGAAAGACCGCAATGCGATCGCACATTCCCATAATCTCCGGAAGTTCCGATGAAATTAAAATGATGGCGACACCGCGCTCAGCCATCTTCACAATCAATTCGTGGATCTCAGACTTTGACCCCACATCGACGCCTTGTGTTGGCTCATCGAGAATCATAATTTGGGGATTGATAGCCAACCAACGTGCAAGCGCCACCTTCTGTTGATTGCCGCCCGATAGGGTACGTGTTGCTGTAGAAGGACCTTCCGCTTTAATCCTTAGATCGCGAATGTAATATTCCGACCGCGAGACCTCCTTCTGTCTATGAATCAACCCCCATCGTGAAAATCCTTTGAGACTAGCCAGACTGATGTTTTCAGTGATGCCCATCTCAAGGACGAGTCCGTGCTGGCGGCGATCCTCAGGCAGATATCCAATACCCAATTCAATGGCTTGTCTGGGAGATCGAATCTGGACGGACTTATTATGAACCCGGATCTCAGAGTTAGCAGGCACTAAGCCAAAGATTGTTCTTGCAAGTTCGGTGCGTCCTGAACCAACGAGACCGGAGAACCCAAGAATCTCCCCTCGTTTTACAGCAAAGGAGATGTTGTGCAATCCAAGTTTGTCGTTATCAAGATTGCTTACTTCTAATGCTGTTTCCCGTATGGGAACGTCTCGTTTGGGGAAGATTGAGGTCAGGGAGCGACCTACCATCAATTCAATAAGGCTTCTTCGATCTACGTTTTCCGTTGCCTTGCAAGCTATGGTGTGTCCGTCTCGTAGAACAGTTATCCTGTCCGAAATAGCTTGAATCTCTTCAAGCCGATGCGAGATATAAACGATGCCCACCCCATCTTTGCGTAGCTGTTGAACGATTTTGAATAAGTTACTAACCTCATGCTCTGTCAATAGAGCGGTAGGCTCGTCCATAAACAGGACCTTCGCATTGGAGCCGATTGCTTTGGCGATCTCAACGGTCTGTTGCTCTGCCATGCTGAGCGAACTTGCGGTTCGTCGGGGGTCAATGTTTGCTCCCAGCTGACGGATAAGTTCGTCTGCGCGAGAATAGCGTCTTTTCCAATCCACTCTCCAGCCGACAGTTCTATCCTCAAACGCAAGAGCGATATTTTCCGCAACGGTCAAATGGGGAAAGATGACCGGCTGTTGGTATATCGCGGCGACTCCCAATGAGCGAGCATGATAGGGGGCGTTATTTGTGACTACCTGTTCCCGTATCCTGAGTTCTCCTGAGTCGGCTTTCAGCGCTCCAGTCACTATTCTGGTGAAAGTGGATTTTCCCGCGCCGTTTTCACCTATCAGGGCATGAACTTCACCCTCTACCAGATCAAATGAAACTCCCTTGAGCGCGTGGCTGCCGCCGAAGCTCTTTGTGATAGAAGTCGCCTGAAGGAGAGATTTTGATGACATTGGATGAGCATCGATTCACAAAATGAGAATTTCGTGAGACGTCTCACGCTATCGCCAAGGCAGAAGCACTGTCAATAGCTCCGTGAGCTGCGCCCTCTCTCCACCTTTCGAGCAGAGATACTTTTCGTTGCTGCGATGGAGATAGGAGTGCTCGACGATTCGCGAACCGTGAGTGTAGCTGGCAGACGAACTCTCTCGCGCTTGCCACCTTCCTTCCCCTGCTCGATCCTGTCGAGAAGAACTTCGACAGCACGATAACCCATGTCGAACGTCGGTTGTACAACGGAAGTAATACCGGGCCTGAAGAAATCTTCGGCAGTGATCTCATCGAATGTGACGAACGCAAAATCTTTGGGTGTGCTCAAGCCCACACTGTAAAGGCTTCTCAAAGCGGCAAGCCCCGTCACTCCATTTGTGGCGAACAAAGCAGAAGGCCGCCCTTTGGGACGGAGCATACCATTTTGGCATAGTCGTGCCACTTCATCCTGTTCGAAACTTCCGTTCCATATAAGGGATTTTTGGATGGGGATTCCACCCTTTTGCAACGCCTGGCGATATCCTCGCACTCGTTCCTGTTCGTTACGAAGTGTAAGAGGTCCTGTAACAACAGCAATCTCTTTGTGCCCACATCGCATAAGGTGCGAGATCGCCATCTCCGCAGCTCCGCAGTCATCTACGCACACAGAATCAACATCCAGATCGACTGGAAGACGATCAAGACATACAACCGGAAAAGCGGAGCTAAGTGCTTTCCATCTTTCAGGAGTTAAATCTTCTCCACTGGCCGTTACCAGCAGCATTCCTTCGACTCTCTGCGCCCGAAGCAGGGCGATCATCTCGGCTTCGCGTTCGGGGCTTCCTTCCGAATCGAGCACAATCAGAAAATATCCGCGTTCACGGGCCGCACATTCGGCCCCCCGAATAATTTTTGGAAAAAATGGGATCGTAATATCGGGAATTACGATTCCTAATGTGCGGGTACGATTCGTCTTCAAACTGCGAGCGATCAGATTCGGTTGGTAATTTAACACCCGAATCGCATCCAGAACCTTCTGTCTGGACCGTTCACTTACTCGCGCTGATCCGCTTATGACGTTGGAAACCGTACCGGAAGAAACGCCAGCGAGCTTGGCAAGTTCTTTTTGTGTGGGCGGCATAATGACAAATCCTACATGATGCTTGGTTTGCCGCCAGTCGTCTTTCGTCGCGAGGCCACAATTCTTTTGGAGCGTCTCATTTTTGGAAGGTGCATGGAGGAGGCGTGGAGGTCCCTTTGCGAGGGAGGCTAACCTCAGGCAGAAGAAGAGTTCCCGGTAATAACCAGAAATACTCAAAAATATCTTGACAGCTCTCGAGCAGCATGCGTAGCATCCTCAGCGAAATGAGACGTCTCATTTTGTGTGCCCTGCAAAATCGCGGCGGCTTGAAGGCTTCCTCTGCGAGAGTGCTCGATGAGGCATCAGCAGGTTGATCTGTATGAGACGGATGAGAGATATGAGAGTTTTCGTCAGACGCGCATCACTTCAGGAGGAATTCAGTGCAACAGCAGGGACGGTCATATTTCGCATTGCGCACTATAGGGGATAAGCACGACGCAGGAAGGGGAGACTTAACCCGGTCTCTCGTCCTGACATGTCTGACCAGTTTTTTATCGTTGATGGCTGTTTGCTTGAGCGTAGCTCCTCTTACTGCACAGGAGTCGTCGACCTCCGGTGTCGTAGGTCGTATTACCGACTCCACCGGTGCGGTCGTGCCCGGATCCACCATTCACATTGTGAATCTCGCTACCAGCGCAGAACGCACAACGACTACAAACAACAATGGAGAGTTTTCTGTTCCCAACCTCCCTCCCGCAACCTATCGCATGACCGTTGAGAAAGCAGGATTCAAGACCGCGTCGATTGCCTCTTTTGATCTCCTCGTCGGTAAGACCGCCGATGAATCCCTCGCGTTGAGCGTCGGCGAAGCCAGCGAAACAGTCGAGGTAACCTCAGAGGCTCAGCAGCTGCAGACCAGCGAAGCGACAGTAGGTCAGGTTATCGACCAGAAGCAGGTTAACGAGCTGCCTCTCAATGGAAGAAACGTTCTTCAGCTGGCAACTCTGTCGGCGGGTGTCTCTCCCGCTCAGACTGCGAACACTGGGACTCCGGCTCAGGTAGGGAATCGAAATCTCTACATCACGGTAGAGGGTGGACGTGCCAGTTCAACGAACTATGTGATGGACGGCGTATACGTTCGTTCGCTTCGGTTCAATAATCTTTCGATTCAGCCTTCGGTCGATACCATCCAGGAGTTCAATCTTCTGCGCAGCACCTTCTCGACGGAGTATGGTCAGGGACAAGCTGTAGTTTCAATGGTCACCAAGTCCGGCGGCAACACCATTCATGGATCGGCCTATGAGTTCACGCGCAGCTCGTTCTTCGACGCGCGCAATTACTTCTCCACCTATGCGACTGCTCCGCACAAGCCTGTGTATCACCGCAATCAGTTCGGAGGGACGGTAGGCGGTCCAGTTATCAAGGACAAGGTCTTCTTCTTCGGCGGATACGAAGGACTTCGCTCTTCTCAGGCACAGAGCTTCCGCGGTAACTTCCCCACCGCCGCACAGCTTGCTCCCGCTAACTATCAGTTTGCGAATATACTCAAGTCCTCCTTCCCGATTCCCAACTGCACCACCTGCGGCACGAATAATTATTCAACCGTTTTGAATCTGACAGATAGCTATGACCAGTGGATGATCCGGTCCGACCAGACACTTTCTCCGCGTCATTCTCTCTTTGAGAGATACATCAACTACACCTCTGCGGAGATTCAGCCTGCTGTTCAAAGCTCGACCAGCTATCCCCAAAAGGGGCAGAATCTCAGCATTGGAGATACTTTCCTGATCACTCCCAGGCTGGTCAATGAGTTTCGTCTGGGCTACAACCGGACATACGGCTACACACTTCCTGTCAACCCGATTGCAGGAAAGAACTGGGTTCAGGATGCGGGGCTTACGAATATCTCAGGAGGAGTCTTCGCAAATGAGTTTGGTCGACCAGCCATTACCATCGGTAGCTTTACCGGACTGGGCGAAGGCGGCAACTCTCAGGGCGATACCGAGAATGTCTACAGCATCGGCGATACCATCAGCGACGTCCTGGGCCGCCACACTCTTCGTACGGGTTTTCAGTTCCAGTATCGTCAGATTACCCAGTTGGCAGATACTACGTCCCGAGGCAGCTTCACCTTCTCCGACTCTCCTAGCGATGGAACGGCAGCCAATACCAATCCCGCGACAGGAAAGGCTTACACGGCCCTTGAAAACTTTGCGCGCGGTTTCTGCAGCGCTTGCGCGGCAGGTTCAGGCACATCGCTTGGTCACTATTCCGATCAGACGTATGGTGTCTTCGTCAACGATGTATGGCAGGTCAGCAGCCGTCTGACTGCAAACCTCGGTCTTCGTTGGGAGTATGCTTCTCCCTTCGTCGAGAAGGACGGTCTGGAGGGCAGCTTCGATCCCGGCTCCGGAAAGATTGCTTTTCACAAGGTTCCGGCGGTCATCCCATCCGCTCTTGCGCCGCGCGTCAATACGACTCCGGGTTTCTTCCCCGCCGGAATCATCAAACCGATGAAGATGGGCTTTGGTCCTCGTGTCGGCCTGGCATTTCAAACTACCCCCACCACAGTATTCCGAGCTGGCTATGGAATTTACTTCGACAACACCAATACCAACGAGCTTCAATTCACCCGTACTGTCGCCCCTCTGTACTTTCAGGCGTCGCTTACAAACCAGTTTGTTCCGGGCCTGATGCCGGGAATCGAATCCATCTCTCTGATACCTCCTCCATTCAGTGTCTCGGCCAACAATCGTGTTCCTTACACGCAGGAGTGGACGCTAAGTGTTCAGCAGGATCTTGGTCATGGAAACCTGTTTGAGCTCGCTTACACGGGAAGCACGACGCACAAGCTGTGGAAGCGGTATGACCAGAATCAGGGAGTTATCAACCAGATTGATGGTCTTACTCCCGCCGGGCCATCGCCGTTCCCAGCCTTCGGCGTAGGTATGTTGACCAGTGCTACCGTTGGCAATTCAGCCTTCAATGGTCTGTCCGTGAAGGTTGAGCACAGATCGGCTCGCGGCCTGTATTACCTCGCCAACTATCAGTGGTCAAAGAACCTTGACAACAACTCGGGTGAGGCAGATTCCAACGATACGTCATACTCGAGATTCTTCGGCTTCGATCGCTCTTACTCCAACTTCGATAACCCACATCGCTTCGTGGCAAGCTGGGGATACGCCCTGCCCTTCGGCAAAGGTCAGCGCTGGGCACAGAAAGGTGTCGCAGGCTTCCTCGCCGGTGGTTGGCAGGTTCAGAACATCGTCCAGCTACGTGCAGGCTACCCCTTCAGTCTCAGTGGTGGCTCTGGATCCTGTATCTGCGGACGCTACGTCCCGCAGCGCGTCAACCTGGTTCCAGGACGGAAGTCTGGAAAGATCTCCAATCCCTCACCTTCACAATGGTTTGATCGGACTGCCTATTGGGTTCCCAACGTGAATGGACCATCGGTTATAGGAACGGCCAATCAGTTCAGCGCAGTCGCATCAACCATTCAGGGAACAGTCACCCGCAATACCCTTCGCGGGCCTGGAACGGTTCTTGTGGACTTTTCCGCGATCAAGAACTTCCCACTCTACGAGCGGCTCACAGCGCAGTTCCGAGCTGAGGCCTTCAACATAATCAACCATCCAAACTTCGCCAACCCCAATGGCAATATCTCGAATACAGCGTGGGGCACGATTACCTCGACCTCGATGGATAATCGCGATCTTCAGTTCGCATTGAAGATTCTCTGGTAGTCGGCAATCCATTGCACGGAGGGAGCCCCATCCCTCCGTGCAAGTTCAATATCTCTGCTCTGTTCAACGTGGGGGGAGACACTCCAGCGATAAAATGACACAATGGTCAGCGGATGGTCGAGTAAAGAGCATGACGGCTCAATAACGAGATCATCGCTTGAGTATTCGTTTGAGAACCGACGGTCGTAAATCTAAAGATGGATGCCTCAGGAAATATGGTTAATCGAAATAGATGGGAAGGGCACTCTTCACGCTCACTCTGGAGGACAGCCTTCGTGCTTGGAGGTGGACTCGTTATCGCCTCTTCCGTCGCGCTTGCTTCCAGTGCTTTCCAGCAGACCCAGCCTGCCCAGGACCAGGCCGCGAAGAGCAATCCACCGGCTGCTAAATTTCCGGACGGACCCGGCAAAGATGCCCTGCTCAGAGTCTGCGGCAAATGCCACACTCCGACTATCGTGATCGCAAACGGTCAAGGTCGCGATGGCTGGGAAGAAACCATTACGAAGATGGCTGGACTCGGTGCAACGGCCTCCGACGAGGACTTTACGGAGATCCTCGATTATCTCGTCAAGAACTTCCCTCCTGCTGCAAAGGTCAACATGAACAAGGCAACGGCCAGTGAGCTTGAAAATCAGCTCGGATTCACGACGAAGCAGGCAGGGGACATCGTCGCTTATCGAGAGAAGAATGGTGATTTCAAATCTGTGGATGATCTCAAGAAGGTCCCGCAGATGGAAGCCAGAGACATCGATACTCGTCGCAATCGGATGGCCTTCTAAGCCAGGCGAATCGTGGCAGCGCAAGCGTTGGCAAGTTATGAACGAAAGAAGAGGGGTGGATCAATGACTGATCCACCCCTCTTCTTTCAGCTGCAATTAGGTGCGTTAGAAACGAACGAAGGCTCCGAACTGATATACCCGAGGCTGGTTGGCCTGGGTTGTGATCTGTCCGAAGGAGCTGCTGGTCCAGTCGGTGTTTGGCGCCGTATAGACCGGATGGTTGAGGGCGTTGATGGCTTCAACGCGGAACTGCAGCTGGCTCTCTCTCCACAGCGGAAAGTTTCTCTGCACGCCGAGATCAAACTGATTGAGGAAGTCCGAACGCAGACCCGAGAAGCGGATGGGGAACGTCCGAATCTGATATTGGTTCGGAAGTACATTCGTACACACACCGCTGTTGCAGCCCGAGGTCGTCTGAAGCCAGTTCGTGCGATCGAACCAGAATCCGGCCTTGCCTGCCCCCGGAATCGACTTCTTGTATGCTGAGCGTCCCCAGGCGGAATCGACCGGGTTGTCTCCGTTGTAGATGGGGCTCGTATTTCCAGGATTGAAGTTCAACGGCTGACCGCTCTGAACCTGATAGACACCCTGCACCTGCCATCCACTTACGATCGCCGATGCGATGGCATTGTCATGCGCAAATCGACGGCCTCGGCCGAACGGAAGCTCATACAGGAAGGAGGTCGCGAAGCGGAAGGTACGATCGAGTTGCGAGATGCCGTACCACAGACTGGTATCGGAGCTGTTGAGATATTGAGAGGCGTCGAGAGTCTTGGACCAGGTGAACGAGGTCGTTAGTGAGAGGCCGCTCTGGAAGCGACGATTCAGCTGAGCCTGAAGACCGTGATAGATCGACATGCCGTTATTGAGATAGGTGGTCACGTTCGTGAATTCGGGGTAGGGCTTCAGAAGCTGCGCCACCGTAGTTCGTGTGCTGCCCAAAGTCGCCGTGCTGGGGATGACGCCGTTGAACGGGTTCGTTATGTTGCCATTCAGACGATCGAAGGTGGGTTTGTCATAGCCGTTATTAATCGCCGAGAGGAATTGGCGAGGGATGGCGTTGTAGTCCCTCTGTACGGGAACATGCACACCATGATTTCCGACGTAATCCAGCGCCGCCAGCCACGATCCGAATTGGTGCTGTATGCCGAAGCTCCAACGCATGTTGTAGGGAATCTGCGGACTGGGCGTCTGGAAGGTAATGGATTGACCAAGGAAGGTCTGCAGGCCCAGGCTGCTGCCGGTCGGCTGGGTGAATCCGGTGGGAAACGGATTTGCAAGTGTGCTGGTAAACGTAAGTCCGTTATCACCGCTGCCGTTGACGCTTGTAGTCGCACTGTAGCCCTGCTGCGGCGTCAGGGTCGCATTGTTCGTCGATCCGCTGTTGCCTCCCGAAAGAATGAAGAGCTGAACCGAGTCGGCAAAGAGACCGAAGCCTCCGCGAACTACAGTGTTCTGCTCCGGCTGATAAGAGAAGCCGATTCGTGGAAGGAAGAGGAGCTTCTGCGACGTATAAAGATTCTTTCCGCCGTTGTTCTCGCCTACGAATCGGAGTCCACCGTTGACGGCGAACTGGCTTGCGGGGATCAGCGCCGGATTGCTGGGAGCGATGGTCGCATAGTTTGCTTTGGCCGCGGCTGCGATGGGGTTGACTGCGTTGAAGTCGAAGTAGGTGTTGGCCTTGTTGTGACGCTCGCTGTTCGGGCCTTCGTATTCATAGCGAAGCCCGGCGTTGATGGTCAGCTTCGAGGTTGCCTTCCAGTCGTCCATGAAGAAGCCTGCGATGTAGTTGGATCGAAGGGCATAGTCTGCGTTGACCGTCAGTTTGGCGGTGCTGAGGATTCCTCTCTCCAGCTGGGCAAGACCGAAGCCCGCACGGCTGGGGACCTGGGTATTGCTGTTGGCAGTCATGTAATTGCCGGTGGTGGCATAAGCGCCGTTGTTTCCGGCCCCGGAGCCTCCATTGGTGTTGTACATGCGGTACTCGACGCCGGTACGGAAGTAGTGCGTGTTAACCAGCTTGCTAACCTGTACGGCGCCCATGGTGATGTCGTCGTGCGAGCCGATATTGCTCTTGTCGGCAAGAGCCTGATAGCCGGTCGGCGCGATATTCGGGAACGAGTTGGCGGCAGCGGACAGTCCGTCGACAAGATAGCTGGGCATGCCGATATCGGTGGCGTTGAGGAGATCCTGCGAGTTGACGATGTTTGAGTTCACGAATCGAGTCCAGGTCAGATGAGCTTCGAGAACCATCGTGGGGTTGATCGTGAAGGTATAGCCCACAGCGACTCCCTTATTCGCATAGGTCAGGGTGGTTCCGCTGACGGGGTAGAAGTATGCGTTGGTCTTGGACTGAAGCCGGTTGCTCAGGACAAAGTGGCCAAAGAGAGACTGGCGTGGCGTCATGGTGTAGTCCGCGCGGCTTGCGACCGAGTAATAGTAGTCAGGCTCGGACCCGGCGTAGACGAAGTTACCGGTACCGTCGGAGTTGCCCGGCACATTGGGAGACGGATAGTAGCTGAGGATCTTTTGTGCAATGGGAGAGATATTGCGAATGATGTTGCCAGGAATGATGGCTCGACTGACGACTCCGCCCGCTCCCGCTGTACCGCTGGTGGGCTCGTAGAGCTGATATTGGTTCGTGGGACCGGCCGGGTGCGCCGGGTCCTGGCCGTAGAGAGCCGAAAAGTCTCCGTTACGCTGAGCCAGGGTGGGAACGGTAAGGGTCTGGGGGTTAGGAGCAGCCTGCCGGCTACGCTCGTAACCCACGAAGAAGAACGCCTTGTTCTTTACGATGGGGCCGCCCAGTGTGCCACCGAACCTCAACCAGGTTGGCTTGGCGTTGATCGGGTTTACCGACAGGTTCCAGGTGTTCGCATTCAGAGTCGGGTTCTGGTAGTAGGCAAAGGCTCCACCGTGGAAGGCGTTGGTTCCGGACTTGATGCTGGTGTTGACGAAGCCGCCCGAGGCATGGCCCTGACTGGAGTCGTAGGTTGCTGTCTCCATGCGGTACTGACCGACGAACTCCGTCGAGGGGGTATAGGCGGAGAGCCGGATGCGGTTGTTGGGAGCTCCATCAAGCCGGTACTCAAGGGCGTTGAGCATCGAGCCGTTTACGGAGACGCTTGCCGTCGTGCTGTCGTAGGTATGGATATTGGGGTTCACGCCTGAGGGAGAGACTCCGGGGGCGAGCGTCTCCAGGGTGAAGGGGTTTCCATAGATCAGAGGAAGCTCGCGCATGCTGCGTTGCTCCACGACCAGACCGATGGAGGCGCTGGTCGTCGACAGCTGCTGGATGTCCTCCTGCACATTGACGGTCTCAGAGGTGCTACCGAGCTCCATGGTGACGTCCTGCTCGTTGGTGCCGTTGACGTCTACATTCAGGTTGGTCCGTTGAAGCTTCTTGAATCCCTGCATCTCGATGGTCAGCGAGTAGATGCCGGGGATCAGGGACTGGAAGTTGTAGTCGCCCGAGTCGTTTGCGGTCGCCGTCTGGGCGACGCCGGTCTCGACATTTTGCAGGATTATGGTTGCGCCCGGAAGAACGGCACCGGTGGAATCGGTGATACGTCCTTTCACGGCGCCGCGATCATTTTGGGCAAAAGAGGGAATAGCAACTCCCAGAATGATGAGTAAGGCGAATAACAGCCGGTAAATAAAGTTAAGTCCGTTTCGATGCATACGACCCCCTGAAGATGTCTCGCTCAGATCAGTCCTGGCTCACTACAGGAAGTGGCCTGACCTCATTTTTTGGAGCGCACTAACCATACGCGTGTCCATATACTGTTCGGACCATTCCTTACGTAAGCAACATGTTTCCGACGCGTTATAGACAGTCGTTTGGCGGGAAAGCATAGCTTCTATCAGCTGATCTGGCGTGAGATAGAGGGGAGTGGCTAAGCTTTTCCAGGGGAGAGGTCTCAGGAGTGGTTCCTCGTAAACCTCGCAAGTTATTCATTTATATGGGTAAATTAGGTTCGATACATGTTGAATACATGCCTTCGGACATCAATTGAAGGTGATCCGCTATAGTTTTGTTCGGTTTTGGCAGTCCGTTTTTGAGGTAGCGAAACTTTCCTCAAGAAGACGACGACCGGACTGAAAGATCAGACCACATTACAGGGAAGCGTTCCGGATTCGGAGAGGAATAAGGATGGAATTCAATCGTCGCCACCTAATTAAAGGAGTCCTGACGGCAGGTGCAACTGCGGCCATGCCAGGCGTAGCCTCAGGACAGTTTCTCAACGCCCCCCGGCACGGACTTCCCGGTTCCTTGCAGGAACGCTACGCCAAACTCGACGCAATCCTTAAACAGCCGGTCTTCAAGAGGGAGCTATTTAAGGACCCGGTCATCATCGAATCGCTCGAGCTGCTTCACTACAAAAACTCCTGGATATGCCGTGTCCGGTCCAAGGACGGTCACGAGGGAATCTCGGTCTCGAACGCCCAGCAGATGCAGATCTTCTATCCCGTCCTTGTTAAAAGGATGGCGCCCTTTTTTATCGGAAAGGATGCTCGAGATATAGAGGACCTGGTCGAGGCCGTTACGGTTTACGAGTCCAACTATAAGGCTCAGAGCTTGGCCATCTGGGTCCCGCTCGCGACGATTGAATTTGCCATTCTGGATATGTTCGGCAGGATGTCCGGCAAGTCCATCGGCCTGCTGATCTCCGACAAGATCTATAACCCGAAGATCAACGTCTATCAGGCCAACGGGGAGCGGGATAACTCTGCCGAAGAGGTTATCGAACATCTTAAGCGCGACGTCGCTATCTCTCACGCGAAGGCGATCAAGTTCAAGCTCGGCGGCCGTATGAGCCATGTCGAGTATCCGGCAGGCCGCAGCGAGAAGTTGATCCCGTTGGTCCGCAAAACCTTCGGTGACGACATGGTTATCTCCGCGGATGCGAACGGCTCTTACACCCCCCAGCAGGCCATCCCGATCGGAAAACTGATGCAGGAGTACAAATACGCCTTCTACGAGGAGCCGGTACCGTTCGACTGGTACGAGGAGACCAAACAGGTGGCGGACGCTCTGGAGATTCCTATTGCGGGGGGTGAGCAGGAGCCCTCCATGCATAACTTCCGCTGGCTGGTCGCCAATGGCGGCCTCTCCATCACCCAGCAGGACATGTTTTACTTCGGGGGAATGGTTCGTTGCATGCGCGTAGCCCGTATGGCTAACGCCTTCGGCAAACAGACCATCCCGCATATCTCGTCCACAGGACTGGGATACGTCTACATGATGCACTTCGTCTCGGCGATACCGAACTCCGGTCCGTACCATGAGTTCAAAGAGTTCAACAATACTCTGCCGTACAAGTGTGAGACCTCCACCTTGCGCTCCGACGAGAATGGTAGCGTCACGGTACCATCCGGTCCCGGTCTCGGAATTGAGATCGACCCTGCTTACATAGCCAAACATGAGGTTGTTAAAGGATGAAAGTACTGATTCTCTCCTCCGTGGTCCTGCTCTCGGCGATGTTTGAACCGGCGATTGCTCAACAACCAGCCCTGCCCTCAGGAGTAACGATCTGGCCTAAGGGAATGCCTCCTCAAGGCATTAAGCAGAAAGACGATTATGGAGATCACATCCTCTCCGTATCGCACCGCGAGACCAGCGGTGTGGTGGAGCTTCACGAGGTGAGGGATGACGTCATGATTGTGCAGAGCGGCGAGGCAACGCTCGTCGTCGGGGGCAAAGGCTTGAACATGCATCCCTCGGCTCCACAGGAGCAGCAGGGCACGAAGATCGAGGGCGGGGTCTCGCGGCACGTCTCAGCAGGTGACGTGATTCATATCCCGGCCAAAACGCCGCACCAGTTTCTGCTTGAGCCAGGAAAGCAGATCACCTACACCCTTGTAAAAATCGTCAAGCACTGAAGCTTGGTGGGACGAACTCGCGATCACAGGTCCATCTGATGAGGATGTATTGACTATGGCCACTCCAAAACGGCCTTTTTTTCGAACCCTGTACTTTCGTGTGCTGGTCGGTGTAGTTCTTGGCATCGCGGTAGGCATCTTCTGGCCGCACACGGCGCAGGCGATGAAGCCTTTCGGAGATGGGTTTATCAAGCTGGTTCGGATGATGGTGGCCCCCATCATCTTCCTGAGCGTCGTCATCGGAATCGCCAATGTAGGCGATCTTCGTAAGCTCGGTCGAATCGGAATTAAGGCGCTCATCTACTTTGAAATAGTCAGCACATTGGCCTTGCTGATTGGCCTGGTTGTGGCGACGGTCGTTCAACCCGGACGGGGCATGAACGTCGATGTCCATAGCCTTGATGTCAAAGGGATTCAGCAGTACACATCGAAGACCGAAAGTCTGGGCGCGGTCGACTTTCTGTTGAACATCATCCCGGATACCTTCACCGGGGCCTTCAGCAAGGGCGAGATACTGCAGGTACTCTTTCTTGCGATTCTGACCGGCATGGCACTGGTCATGCTCCCCTCGGAGAGTCCTGTCCTGCGCGGTGCGCAGTCTATTAATAAGCTCTGTTTCAAGATCATCTCAGTCATCATGGAAGCCGCTCCTCTGGGCGCTTTCGGAGCGATGGCGTTTACCGTGGGCCGCTACGGGGTAGCCACCCTTGTATCGCTGGGTAAGCTGCTTCTATGCGTCTATCTCACTAGCATCGGGTTCGTCGTCGTTGTCCTCGGTGCGCTGTGCATGATGAACGGTGTCAGCCTGTGGCGACTGATTCTGTATCTGCGCGAAGAGCTTCTTATCGTACTTGCAACCTCCTCGTCCGAACCCGCGTTGCCTCCCTTGCTTTTGAAGATGGAAAACCTCGGTTGCTCACGAGTTGTCAGTGGTCTGGTAATCCCTGCCGGATATTCTTTCAATCTCGACGGCACTTCGATCTATCTCACCGTCGCAACACTCTTCATCGCGCAGGCAACAAATACGCATCTGACGCTTCCGCAGCAGATCTTCATCCTCTTCGTTCTCATGCTCAATTCAAAGGGAGCAGCAACAGTAACCGGAGGCGGCTTTATCACACTGGCCGGTACTCTTTCCACACTGGGAACACCTCCTGTCGCGGGAATTACCCTCCTGCTCGGTGTCGATCGCTTCATGTCGGAGATGCGTTCTCTCACCAACCTGATCGGTAATAGCGTGGCTGCCATCGTGGTCGCTCGCTGGGAGGGTGAGTTCGACGTAGAACGAGCCCGCCTTGTTCTAAGCGGCAATCTTGAGACTCCACAGGAGCGTTCAGCAGCACTGGAAAAGGTGGAGGTGTAGCGTGAAGACCGAACTCCGTTCTCGCCTTGTCTGTGTCGCCGTGTGCTGTTCGTTCTTCATTTCAATGCAAGTGGCCAATGCCCAGGCCGCACAGCATGAACCGATTGCGTCTTCCAGGCAATACAGTCAGTGGCGAGCCGAGATTCGCCGGGCACTCTTTGTGCCGGACAAACTGCCTGCGCTGACGCCTGCCTCGTTTGGTGACTTTTCCCCGGTTGCTGGTGTGATCGCTGAGCGCGTCACCTATGGAACGACGTATGGAATGCGCATCCCAGCCATCGTCTACCGGCCTCAGAAAAAAACGGGTCAGCCTCTGCCTGCGATTGTGATCGTGAATGGCCATAGTGGTGACAAAACTTCGTGGTATGCCTTCTACGCCGGTGTCCTCTACGCGCGCGCCGGAGCCGTTGTCCTTACATACGACCCTCTCGGCGAGGATGAGCGCAACTCCAGCCACAAATCCGAGACTAAGGAACACGACACGGAACTTGCCGGGGCCGATTCGCCGCGACAAGTAGCAGGGCAGATGATCACCGATATTCTGCAGGGCGTCGGCTATCTTGCTCAGCGTCCGGATGTCGACCCGAAGCGGATCGCGGTCGCTGGCTATTCCATGGGTTCCTTTCACTCGGCAATAGCAGGCGCTATCGACACCAGGATCTACGCTCTCTTTTTGTCGGGTGGAGGCAATCTCGATGGTCCAAACGGTTATTGGGACACCTCGAAGCTGATGTGCCAGGGAGGGGCTTACCGAGCGCTCAATTTTCTGGGCGATCGCGGCGCTGTTCTCTATGCTCTCAATCAACAGCGCGGGCCAACGCTTCTCCTGAATGGGACAGCCGATGGGCTGATCGTACGTCCCCACACCGACGAGGCTTTCTTCGTAGATCTTCGGAATCGAACCGCGGCAGTTACCGGCACTCGAGTCAACCTGTTTGAGACCGGCTGGTTCGAGGGGGCTGGACATCGGCCTAACTTCGTAACTCGTCGAGCGGCGCTTTGGCTGAATGAGCAGCTCAAATTTCCAGACTGGACCTCCGCTTCGATTGAAGCTATGTCCGAGATCCACGTTAGTGAGTGGGCGGCAAAGACCGGAGCCCACATCGGTCAAAGCTTTCAGAACGAGCTCTCGGAGGGGGGACTACGCGCTCTCGATCCCACCATACCCAACATTCCCCGTGAGCAGCTTCAGGTATTTTCAGACTCCGAGTGGCAGCGTCAGAAGGAAAGCCTGATCTGGACCAGCTGGGTTCAACGCGCCGGCATCCCGCTTCCTGCAACGACTTTGGGAAAGACACCAACGAACTAAAGGACGAACGAACATGTCATCTTCACGACGCGATCTTCTCAAGCTGGGCGGAGCTGGTCTTGCCGCTCTGTCTTCTTCTGCCTATGGAGCACCAACACGTCCTCATCACGCCGTGCAAACCATCTTCGATGTCCGCTCCTTTGGAGCGACAGGTGACGGCAAGACTCTCGATACACCTGCCATCAATCGAGCCATTGAGGCTGCGGCTGCCGCCGGCGGAGGAACCGTTCTCTTTCCCGCAGGTACCTATATGTGCTTTTCTATTCACCTGAAAAGCTATGTCGACCTTTATCTCGCTCAAGGGTGCACAATTCTCGCCGCCGACGGACCCAAACCCGGCGATACCACCGGCTACAACGGTGGGAAATACGACGCGCCCGAGCCGAAGACAGCCTGGGATGCCTACCAGGACTTCGGTCACAATCACTGGCACAACTCGCTTATCTGGGGCGAAGATCTTCATGACCTCAGCGTCACCGGCCCTGGCCTTATCTGGGGCAGGGGGCTGACTGCGGGACACGGCAACCACGTTCTTCCCGATGGTGTCGGCAACAAAGCAATCGCCATGAAGAACTGTCGGAACGTGATCTTCCGCGACTTCTCGATCCTGAAAGGCGGCCACTTCGGCCTTCTGCTCACCGGTGTCGACAACGTCACCATCGACAACCTCAAGATCGACACCGATCGCGACGGCATCGACATCGATTGCTGCAAAAACGTGCGCGTCTCCAACTGCACCGTCAACTCTCCTGAAGACGACGCGATCTGCCCCAAGAGCTCCTACGCCCTCGGTTACGCTCGATCCACCGACAACGTGACGATCACCAACTGCTACACCACCGGCAAGTATGAGATCGGCACCCTGCTCGACGGCACCTTCAAGGTAAGCAAGCTGGCGAACAGCAAAGAGGCCACCGGACGTATCAAGTGCGGTACAGAGTCCAACGGAGGCTTCCGCAACATCACCATCTCCAACTGCATCTGCGAGGGAAGTCGCGGTATCGCTCTTGAGAGCGCGGACGGAGCCTTGCTCGAAGACATCGCCATCACGAATATAACCATGAGGGAGTGCACCGTAGCTCCTCTCTATATTCGTCTCTGTGCCCGTATGAGGGGACCGGCCGACGCCAAGGTGGGTACGGTTCGTCGGGTCTTCATCGACAACTTCATCAGCTACAACTCCACTTCAATCCAGCCTGGGATCGTCGCCGGAATCCCCTCCGCGCTTATCGAAGACGTGCATCTCTCAAACATCTACTTCCACCAGGTAGGGAATGCTCCCAAGGCGATGGCCGATCTTATTCCTGGCCAGTACGAAAAGATCTATCCCGATCCCACGCGCCAGGGAGACTTTCCCGCCCACGGACTTTTTCTAAGAAACATCAAGGGCATCGATGTCTCCCACGTCGAGTTTGCGCTGGCCTCGCCCGATCCTCGCGCCGCTGTCTGGGCGCAGAATGTTCACGGGCTCGATCTCTTCCGGGTCAAAGCCCCGGCCCCGGCAGGTGCCGGTAACTTCCTCCTCAAAGAGATCACCGATCTTCAGCTCTCAGGCACGCGAGGAGTCAAAGATCTCGCGACGGAAAAGATCGACGATAAAACGCTGTGAGGTTGTCCAGTTAGTGCAGGATCCGGCCCAGAACGTAGGTCGTCTCCGTAGGAACGTTGTCCTTGAAGCGGACTTTCAACAGAACCTGATAGGCCCGTGGCATCTTCCCGCCATCGGCCTCCTTCAGATGCGCCACCAGGATGCTGGCGGTATCGGGATTCGTGAAGAATCGAACCGCCCCAACGTATCCCGGAGACCGAATGCTGGTAAAGCTCAGGACATCGTTCCCCCTCATAGGGCCGGTGACATGGGTTACCAGCGCATAGATGACACCCTGCTCCGAGGGAGCCGTCACATACTCGTCCTTGAAGAAGGTCGGCTCGCCGGGCGCTGGGTGCGTATTTTTGACACCTTCAAGATTCGCCACAAGTTCGCTGGCGACGGGCATGCCCTGTAACTGCTCAAAGAACAGGTTTTGTACCCCAACAAACACGATGTTGTTGTCGGCAAGCTGGTGCCACGAGAGCTGGCTCGTCCGCATGATGGAGATATTCTGCGTCCGCGATCCCAGAAGCCTTCCCAGGTGGAAGGCAGCCTCCGCTTCACCGAAAGCCGTGTAATAGCGGCTCGGCTGCACATTCGCGCGGCTTAATGACTCCGAGAGGTGCTTGATGGCAAGAGAGTTCTGCGCGTCATTCCATTCGTTGAGAGAGCGATCCCGATAGTAGATTCCGGGATTCGAGCTGACCTCAACAAACAGAGGATCTTCAATCGACAAAAGCAGCGGTCGCGCCGAAGAGGTAAACGGGCTCCACAGCTCCTTCATCTCAGGCGACCACAGGGAGGTGGTATCGCCCGACTTCCAGCGATTTCCGGACAAAAACAGGAGCGCGGCAGAGATCAGAAGAGCGAGCATCAGACCGAGGCCAAATCCAGGCAGAAGTCCTCTCCACGGACGATCCGTTACCGAAGGTAGAGGGGCCGGAGCTGCAATTTCAAAAACCGGAGGTGCAATCAGGGAAACGGCCGGTTCACCGATAGAACGATGCTCGCATGTGAGCCTGAACCTGCCTTTGGGAAGATCGATCACGAGGGGATCGTGGAGACCTTCAGTGCGATAGTATTCGGCAAGCTTTTGTCGGAGCCGTCCCACCTGAATGCGGACGGTCGAGTTCTGCTGGGGATCGTACGACGCAGGCTTTCCCAAACCTTCGATGGCGACAACATATTCCTTGAGTTGATCCGCTTCACCGCCTACTGCTTTTTCAGCGAGATAGGTGAGCAACTTGCGCAGGACCTCGGAGCTGCGAAAGCTATCGCTTCGCAGAATTCGTTCCACCTGCGTCTGCATCTCTTCGTGAGAAGCAGTCTTTTCTTCTTCGGCTAGCATCCCACCGAGTTATCACCTCGCAACTTGCCTTGTCAACAAATGAGATAAACTCCCGCTTCGTCGAAGCGGTCCTCTGTAGATTTTGGGACGAGAACGCCTATCGATATTGTCTGTCGAGCCAGACTATCGCGACTTTCTGAGCATTGCAGTTCCTGACTTATCTGCCCACAGGGAAATATATTCGCCGGTGGCTTCACGAAATTCATCGATGGCCTGCGTGGCGCCGCTCCAGGTGCCGGAGGAGTAATCGTGAAGAATCATCATTCCCCCTCTGCTCGTCCGTGGATAGAAAAACTCCAGGGCGGCCTTCATAGGCGCATAGAGATCGCAATCAATGTGGACGAGAGCAAACTTTGTGGACTGGACCTCAGGAGTAATCGAGTCGGGAAAATATCCCGGGACGTAGACGGTGGTGGAGTTGTGGCCCACCGTTTCTCTCACGTAACCGATAGAAGTGTCCGCAAAGTAACCGGGCTTAGCGCGATCTCTGGTGGCGTCCCGAGCGTCAAAACCGGCGAAGGTGTCGAACAGGTAAAGTTTTCTTTGATCCTTTGCGGCATGCGCAGCCAAAACCGCCGCGGAATTTCCTCTCCAGACGCCCAGTTCCGCAAAATCGCCGTCGATTCCTTCGTTTTGAAGCTGACGCAGATTCAATAAAAGCCCTATAAATCTGGGCGCATCGCCGTTGTTGTTCAACATATTGCCGCGTATCCATCGACGATACAGATCATCCCGGTCGGGAAATGACTTAATAGAATCCGGATAATAAGCGGTGAAGTGAGGAAGGATGCCGGTAGGCGCCCACGGAGTGAAGCCGAAGTGCATCTTCGAGATACAGCATCTTTGAAGATTAAAAATATGCCACTTTATAGACGCGGCCATCTCTGGCGGAGACTTCTTCATCAATCGGACGAGCTTGTTTTGACCTTCTGGCATGCTCTTTCCTCATATTGAGATTAGGTTCCACGGTCACATGCAGGCCTTTAGCCCTCTCACCCCTCGCGTTCAGGCAGCAATTATAGATATACGTGCGCACATTGCGACAGGTTGCCTTCCCTCCCTCCTCGCGCATCCATGCCGGTGCAGAGGGTCTCCTCTTTTAGGCAGAAGACGGATCAGAAGACAGTTAGGTCGCAGGACTCGCAACGGTTTGAGTCTCGTTGAACTCGGCTTCTTAAGTGTAGGAAGAGGCTCTCAAAAATATCGGAACATAGCTGCCAAGGTCTGACTCAGACAACATCACTGCGATGTTCACGAGGACCAACATGGCTAAGTGATTACAAATACATGGTCGGGACGGCTAGATTCGAACTAGCGACCTCACCCATCCCAATCCTCTCAACTTATTTTGACAGGGTTGGAGGTGGAGATAAGTGGTACAGAAGCCGATCTCTCCCACTACGGACCCTTGCGACCTTCGGTCGAGATGACCGACTTTTGGAGCGGTTGAAAAGTGCCTGGTTCGCGCTTTGCGCTAATGATCCCACCTTAGCCTCGCGTCGGCTTCGCCGTCTCGGAGCCGAAGATGGGTAACCGGTGTAGTGCAAGATCAGATCCATACGGGGGTAGGAGCTATCGCGAGATCGACCATTCCGCGATTAGCTTCTATGTAAAACTTCAGATACTTATTGCAACATATCCACAGAGTTCGATAATCTAAAGTTGCTTTCCTTTTGCAGCAAACACGTAAAAATATATTCGTAACTGATGTTCCAGCTCGCAGGGATTAGGCGATGAACTATACCCTTCAGCAGTTGAAGTATTTGATTGCAGTTGCAGATCACGGGAGCGTCTCAGCAGCAGCGAGATCGCTATATGTTTCTCAGCCGGGCATTTCCGCGGCCGTCTCGCATCTCGAGGAGGTCTTCGGAATCCAGTGTTTTGTGCGCCATCATGCGAAGGGTGTAACGCTGACGGCGGCCGGCCAGAGCTTCATTGTAGAAGCGCGGGAGGTCCTGGAAAAAGCCAGCAATCTGCAAAGGCACGCCAGAGAACTGACAGAGACGATAACCGGCAAGCTCAATATCGGATGTTTTTCAACGATTGGGCCATTCTTTCTACCGCGGATTCTTGAGAGATTTGAGGAAAAGCATCCGGGTGTTGTGACGACGATTTTCGACGGCACGGCGGAGAGTCTGACCCGGCGGCTTCGTTCGGGGATCATTGAAGTTGCACTGATGTACGACCTTAGTCTCGACTCCTCTTTCCGCAAGATTCATCTTCTGGAACTGAAGCCATACGTGCTGCTGCCAAACACACACCGACTGGCGCGGCAACCTTATGTGAGGCTGCGTGAACTGCTGGATGAGCCCCTGGTGCTGTTCGACAGACCGCAGCATGATGAGTATTTGCTGTCGCTGTTTGAGGGCCAATCGCGTTCGCCACGCATTGGGCAACGTGTACGCAACCTCGAACTTGTTCGTGGACTTGTGGCTACAGGGGCAGGATACGCCATTCTGAATGTGCGGCCGGCGCTGGATCACAGTTATGACGGAAATCGCGTGATCTGTTTGCCGATCTCGGAGGATGTGCCGGCAACGAACATTGTGCTGGCTGTGGCTTCGACTGCTAATATGACGCGGCGCGTCGAGGCCTTCGTAAACTCCACGATGGAATGCATCAAAGGATTCGACCCGGCCGCCTTCCGCTGGAACGACGGAAAGCATAGCACTCGGGAAACGGGCTTTACACACGTGGATGCGATGCGTTCTGTTGTTGTGGGCACTACCTAAAGATGGTCGAGTAAACCCTTCTGAAGGGAGTTGGAATGGCGACGGCGAAGATCATCATTGATGGTGATGGCACCGCCGCCTTGTGCTGCGCGCATCTGCTTCAGCGGAGTTCAATCCCCTTCTCTCTTAAACCGCATACGCCGGGAAAGCAGCCGGCGATCCTTCTTGGCTCACAGGCTATCTCACTTTTGAAAGACGTCAGCCAGGCGAGACACCTGCTCGATGCCGGGTGGCAGATTGAGCGGCGCGTAGTGCAGTGGGGTAATGCGAGGGAACCGAGATTGATTCCGCACTACGCGGTATCGATCTCGGAAGAGGCGCTGCTGGCCGGAATGAGGGCTTCGTTGGCACATGGGCCTGAGGATAGCCAAGGTAACGCCGATTGGCGTATTGTCACGCGTAGATCGAACAGTGCAGATGCGTTTGATGTATTCGGACGGAGACAGGCAATATCGCAACGTGTCGTTCTCAAGCGAAGTGAGGATTCCCGAAACTGCTGGGTGGAGTCCACTCCGCATGGCTGGCTGTTCCTGCTTCCCTTCAGCGAGAATGAGGCTTCTCTAATTACCTCGGGGTATGAGCCGACGAGAGTTATTGAAGAGAGTAGGTTAGTTGTGCCGCGGCTTTCGAGCGAGTTATCTTTGACGGGGGCGGTATCAATTGCGCCTAAGATAGCCCGTATGCTGCATCAAGATAAAATGATTCTGACGGGGAGTGCGGCGATGCGGTTCGATCCACTTTGTGGAGAGGGTGCGGGCCATGCAGTGCGTGAGGCCTACCTGACCGTAGCTGTCATTCGGGCGGCGCTGCGCGGAGTGACCGTCGATGACCTGCTGGATCACTACAGCCGCCGGTTGAGGCAGGCATTTCTACGGCACCTGGTGATTTGCAGTTCGTTTTACAGCAGTGGTGGAGGCTCCGATTTCTGGCATGAGGAAGAGGAGTCGCTGCAGAAAGGTATCGGAGAACTGCAGTCACAGATCGAAGATTCGTCTCCTGTGCAGTTCTGTTTCAACGGTCTTGACCTTGAAGCGATTGCGCCTCAACTAGCGCTCTAACTGAAGCGCTAGTTGAGGGATTGCGATGCGCAAGGAAGGTCTCCCAACTCTGATCATGAGGGCGTTGCAACCATAACTGCCCGATGCAGGCACTAATGCGCGCGACTGCAAAGCTAACACCGTTGAGATTCGCCTCGCGGGGTACACCTGGAATATCGCGAGGAAAAAGTAGCGCGCCGAACACGGTCTTGCATTCATCGCTATAGATACTGTATCCGGTGGGTTCGCAATCCTCATCACCGACAACACCGATAACGCCGGTTAATCTTCCAGGAAGAAGACGCGTCTCCTTCATAGAATACGCGGATACGACTACGGCACCGGCTTGTTCAACCTTTGCAGCCATCTCTTCGAATGAGTGACGGTGATCTTCGTTGGTTGTTCCGAGGCTAAGGTTGATGACCTGAATATTGTTCTTGAGGCACCAGTCGACTGCGCGCAGGATACAGGTGAGATTCGTGGAGAGTTGTCTGTCGAAGATCTTGACGGGCACGATTTCAGCTTGCGGTGCAAGATGATGGATGACGGCTGCAATTGCTGTACCGTGACCAAGGCGATCGAGCGTGTCTTCCCCCTCGCCCTCGGCTGTGATCTGAACACCTTTAGCGAGGCCACCGACGTGAGGATGCGAGGGGTGAACTCCACTGTCGAGAACGGCGATGCGAACGGAACTCACGCGAAAACTCTTTCCTGTTGGATCTCAGCCTGCCACTTTGAGGTCGCATTAGCCATGTGTCTCGCGAGATAGCCTCCAGCTCGGATGAGTTCGTGCGGAGGGCCGTTCTCGATGAGGCGGCCGTGTTGAATAACCGCCACCTGGTCAGCCATCTCAATGAGGCTTTGACGGTGGGTGATCAGGAGCGTGGTTCTTCCCTCGGTAGCGCGAGCGAGCGCGACGGAAACAGCAGCTTCGGAGGCGGGATCAAGGGATGCTGTGGGCTCGTCCAGAATGAGCAGCGCGGGATTGCGCAACAGGGCACGCGCGATAGCGATGCGCTGCCGTTCCCCAGCGGAGAGTGTAGCGCCACGCTCTCCCACGATGGTGTCGTAGCCATCGGGGAGACTCATGATGTAGTCGTCGATATTGGCTGCACAGGCACACTCGCGTATTTGAGCGAGTGACGCCTCAGGCTTTCCGTAAGCGATGTTCTCCTGCAGACTGGCGTGAAAGAGGTAAGGAACCTGTTCGACGATGGAAATACGGCTGCGGAGGTCGGCGAGAGTTACTGCGCGAAGATCAATGCCACCCACAGTGATTGAACCCGATTCGGGGTCATAGTGGCGTAACAGCATGTCTGTCAAGGTTGATTTACCTGAGCCGCTGGGACCGAGAAGGACACAGAAGGACCCCTGAGGAATGGTGAGGTCAATCTCGTCAAGAGCCTGCCCCTGACCTTTGTAAGAGAAGCTGACCGCATTCAAATGAATCGTACCGAGCCCTTCCGGAAGAGGAACAGGCTGCTCTGGATCTTTGACCTCAGCAGGGATATCCATCAGCTCGAAGACACGATCGAGGGCAACTCCACCAGTGAGAAGGTTGGTGTAAAGAGCAAGAAGGTTCTGCACTGGAGAGAAGAGCTTGGTCTGATAGGCAATGAAGGCCAGCAGACCGCCGATCGTGAGCTTGCCTGCAAAGACCAGCCACCCGCCGTAGAGAAACATCAGCGATGTAGCAATCGTAAGGACGAGAGCAGGTAGTGCTCCGGCGAGGAAGGACGTAGCCTGCGCTCCGAGGAGCGCATGGATGAAGCCGTCGTTGAGATGTCGGAAGCGAAGGGCCTCGCGCTCTTCTGCAGCGCAGGAGATGGTCATTCGCAATCCCATGAGCGATTCGATGAGGAAGCTGCCGAGGTCAGAGCTCTTCTGACGAATGTCCTTGGTTTGTGTGATGAGACGCCCCTGGTAATAACGGAGCGTAAAGATAGCGATTGGCAATAGGACAATGCTGACAATGGTGAGCTGCCAGTTAAGCCACAGCATCATGCCAAGGCTTCCAACCAGAAAAAGGATGTTCGAGAGCAGAGAGAGGAGAGCATCGGAGGCGACGCGCTGAACTTCGCCGATGTCGTTGTTGATGCGGGAGACGAGGTCGCCGAGCTTTCGGCCGGAGAAGAATCGTGGCGAAAGGCTCTGCAGATGCCGGTAGAGATCGAGCCGCATGTCGAAGAGGCTGCTGGTCGAGAGACGCAGATAGGTGTAACTGGAGACAAAGGAGATTGCGGAGTTAAGGATGGCTATCGCGATCATCGCCAGGGAGATGATGACGAGGGCGCGCAGGCTGTGGCCGATAAGGGCGTCGTCCACCAGGAAGCGAGACATATATGGCTGCGCGAGGCCGAAGGCAGTCGACAACAGACCGAGCAGAATAAACGCGACGAGCGATCCGGTGTACGGGCGTACATATCGGATCGCTCGTCGATACTGGCGAATCAGAGCCGTTTTATTAAGGGGCTCGCTGTTCATAGCTACATGTCACCCTGAATCTAGCTTCCACTCCCTGGCATGATGAGAAGATTGGAGGTTGTATCACCCTGAAGGTCGATGGCGCTACGCATCTCAAGCGTTTTGGCGTCATAAACTTCAATCTGGAAGCCCGCGTTGTAGATGAGCAGCTTGGATCCATCTGCCGTCAAACCGAAGTTGAGACGGGTACGCCCGACGAACTCTTTCTTGTTGATGAGCTTTCGTGTCTTCATATCGAAGACCCAGAACTCCGTCACGCGGTTGCCGTGAGTACCATAGACGGCTACGGTGTAACCGTATTTATGGTCAGGGCTCATCAGCAAAGGCTGAATGCTGGTGGCGGAGGGACCGATTGGAGTCAACTCGTAGTTCTGCGATACCAGATCGAACTCAGCGATACCGAAGACATGCTGGTGCACATAGGGGTCAGAGGAATTGAAGATTCCAGTGACCTTGCTGGGAGAGGCGTTCGGATCTTCAATCGGATTCAGCGAGAGACTGGCGGTATCGGGAGCTTCCGCCTTGCTGAGATCGATCTTCTTGACCAGCTTCAGAGTTGATGTGTCGTAGATGAAAACAGACTGACGGAACATGTATAGCAGCTTGCCGTCGGGTGAGGTCTTCATCGAAGCGCGCTGACCTGTGAAAGCATCGTCCTTTCCGAACTCCACGGAACGAGTGATCTTCTTGGCATTGAGATCGATGACGAGAAGCTTCGGCTCGCCGAGCTCATAATGATCGATCTTCTTGTCGATCTGAGTACCGACACCGTAGAGCAGCTTACCTGTGGGATCGACGGTCAGGCCTCCGAGGCGGATGCTGGTCGGTCCGTCATTAAGCGAGAACTGCTCTTCAATCTTCTTGGTCTCTCGATCGATTACCAGGATGGAGTTGTCGCGGAGCGTCGATGCGATGAGCTTCTTTTTGTCGGGCGACAAGAGGATAGTACGTGTGATGTCCGTGGGCAGCTCGATCTTGTCGACGATCTTCTCCTGATTAGCATCAACGACGAGAATGGTGTGGGGCCAGACGCCGAGATACATCAACTCGGCAGGTCCGGACTTCACGATCTTGGCCGACGCAGCAAACATGGTCGATGCGCAAAGAGACATTGCCAGAACGGGGAAAAACGCTCGCATTTTCATTCCTCGCTTCAAAGTTATGGAAAGACGATGTCGATATTGCGCCAGTCTTTGGTCGCAACGGCGCACTTGCTGGTCCAGTCCGGATAGTTATTGAGATGATCTGGAACCTGTGCGGGCCAATAGCAGGTGACATAGCAATCGAAGATGTCGCGTTCGACCGGTTGGCAGAGGCCGGCCGTGCCGCCTGCGGAATCAACCTCCCACCCTGGGGAGAAGACGATAGAGCAGCCCATCGGAACGTGGGGGTTCTGCGATGGCGGCGACTGCCTCTGCTGCATGGCGACGATGTCGTTCTCTTGCACTGCACTCTGTTCCACGATGCGTACAGCCTTCTTATTGATAGCTCGCAGGTGCTTCATGATGCCTTCCTTTCCGAGAAATGCTCCAGAAACGTTGGGTTTTTGGCAGCAATTGCGCCATAGATGCTGAGGCAGGTGTGTGTCCAGCCACGAATCCAGTCGCAGTAGTGAAGATTTGCATGGCCGGAGTCGCCATAGCGCACAAATGCCTCGTGATGGCAGCCGCCCGCGCAGAGAGGCCTCGCAAAGCAACTATGGCAGTCGTATTTGCCGTCGATGCTGCCCTTCTTGAGAAACTCGCTGCGCTTTTCATGGTCGATACCGGTGGCAATGTTGCCGATGACGTGCTCGTCGGAGTCGACGAAGCGATGGCAGGGCGCGATATCACCGGAAGGGCCGACACCTACCATGCCGAGACCTGCGCCACAGGGCAACGATTTGTTGACTCCCTGATGCAGTTCGGCGAGCGTGTCGCTGACGTTGGAGAAGCCATGATGTTCACCGCGCAAAGCGCACTCAAGATACTCCTTCGCGAGCTCGGTAAACTGCGCAAGCACATTGTCCATGCCGGGCTCACCGATGGAGTAGAGCCGATCAGGAGATGTTGTGACGGGGGCAAATGCAACTTCGTGGAAGTTCAGCTCATGCTTGAGATGCTTGTAAATCTTCAGCACATCGTTGGCTCCCGAGGTCAGCGTGACACGCGCCGCGATAGGACGGGTCTTATGACGCGCAACCAGTTCCTGAATCTTCGGCTTGATGATGTCGTAACTTCCCTTGCCGTTGGAGAAGATGCGGAACTTATCCTGCATCTCCTGCGGACCATCGATGGAAACGGTCACACCGACCTCGTTTTCGGCGAGATAGTCGATGATTCTGGTGGTGAGGAGAGTGGCATTGGTAGTGAGACTAAAGCCGATCCTGATCCCACGTTCCTTTGCGAGGCCGCGAGTGTAGTCAACGACCTTCTGCAGCATCGGGAAATTCATCAGCGTCTCGCCGCCAAAAAAAGTGACGTGTAATGCGTCGCGGGTCTTGGCGTTTTCGAAGAGATAGTCGACAGATGCCTTCGCCGTCTCCCAGTCCATAAACTTCGGCTTGCCCTCAGGAGTGGCTATTTTGTCTTCGCCAAACTCATAACAGTAGGAACAGGAGAGATTGCACTGGTTGGTGATGTTGAGGACGATGCTCTGCAGGGGAAAATCGTCTGGAAGCGGCTGAGCTACGACCGCCTTCTTCGTGCCGTCCGAGAGAGCGCCGAGATGCCAGAGTTCGCTGACGGACTCACGAACATCCTGCCTCGAGTGACCTTCACTGACAAGCTCATCTACGAGTTCATCAGCGTCAAAGGATATGGACTCCAGTTTCTTCAGAACAGCATCGGAGGTATCGTCGAGAGCAATGATACCGCCGCTCCCAACCATATACAGGAAGCTTTCATGGCCTCCACGGAATCGGTGAAACTCACCCAGGGACAGGTTCATCGTCCGGCCACCTCCGGCTGATCGTACTGCAGATACTGAGGTACAGAAACGACCATGTAACTTCGTCCGGTGAGCGGCTTGGAGGCACCTTCCGGAGTGTAGGTGGCAACAACCCAGACGTCGCCATAGTTGTTGCGCATCGACCTGCGCTTGGGGTTCGGACCATCGGAGGATGGCGTAAAGAAGCCGGTCTTGCTGTCCAGGGTTCCTACAAAGTCGACATCGTCGTCCCCATAGGAGGCTACGAACTCTTCCATCTTCCAGGTAGCGGGAACAACGCCTAACGGAATGTCGTCGGCGGTCATCGCCTTGCCGTCGGGACCGAAGGCATAGGCCTCTGCTTCAAACTGGGCGTACCCCTTGGTGTGCGTCTCGCTGCCAAGGCGAGCGATGGAAGTGCCGGGCGTCACTTTGAGGAAATCGATGTGGTCATAGACCGCGATCGCTCCAGGCAGCGTGATGCCTTTGACGGAAATGATCCGCTTACCGGGTTGAGCGCCTGCAGCCACGCTGGCAGTCACCACGATGCTGTCCGGCGTGGACTCAACCGAGTTGACCTTGACTCCCTCGCCGAGGTCGATATCAGATGCCGTAAGGCCTGGGGGCAGGTTTGCGCCGAAGATTGTCAGTTTTGCGCCCGTTGATCCGGTCTTGAGTGCCGGTACGTTGACTCCGAGTAGCACCGGCCCTCCGGTGTCGCGCGTGAGAGTAACGTCCATACCGAACTCCTGATAGACGCCCCAGAACCAGCGACCCTCGAGCTTGGTGCCGTCGGGGGAGAGCATCATGACCTCACGGACCCGACCGGGAGCAGCGGGACCGGAGGTGTCGGACTTAACTTCTGAGCGTCCGCGCCAAGAGTAGCCGGTATAGACGATCGATGCACCCTGGGCAGTGTAAGACGATCCGTCGGCATACTTGATTGAGGTCTCAGTGACGAAATTGCCCGTTGTATCCGAGGGCTTGATTGTCATCTTGCCGTGGAAGGCTCCCTTGCCGGGCTCACGGCCGCTAACCAGCCAGGTGCCTTCGAGCTTTGGATCCCGCATCATGGCCTGCCATGTGGACCATTCCGGCGTGTGAAGCGGCGAGCTCTTGACGACCCACTCAAGCGCCTCGTCGACCGGCTTGATCGGCTTGCCGTCGGCTCCCGAACGAGATGCACCGCCACCACCCCCTGCCTCAAAGCCCTGACGATGGAGTTGGCCGGAGAATGAGGTGCTCTCAATGGAGGGGAAGAAGGCAATATGCATGTTCTTCAGATACTGCCAGTCCGCTGCGGTGCGATGCCACGAGAGCGGTTTGGCGATTGCGTGACAGGACCCGCACGCCGCTTCCACCGTCTCATTTGGAACGTCTTCGTCAATTACACGGCGTTCCGTAAAGTAGGCGACCTTCTTCGCCTCCTGGGGAGCGAGACCATGCGAATCGCTGAGGTAGCGCAGAATGTGACGACCCTCTTCGGAGGTCAACTGAAGCCCGTTAAGACGGATCATGCGCTTGATCGCCTCTTCCCATCCTTCCGGCGTGGTCCGGATGTAGGAGATCCTGCTCATATTTCCCTTGGCATCCTGAATGTGGCAGGAGCCGCACTTCTGCTGTACGAGGGGATCTGTGACAGGAAACCCGGCTTCCTCCACCGCGGCGGTTGTGCCCCGTGTCTGCGAGTGGGTGGGGAGGTTGTGCCAGAGTAAGACCGATACTGCTGCGACCACCGAGAGCGAATAGCCTACATTGCGCCTTCTGAAACTCTTCATGCTGGTGTTTGTCCTTACTGGATTCAAGTCGGATATCTGATTTGCACCGAAAGGCAGCCCTCTTGGGACACCTCATCGGTAGCTGGTAGGAGTCAGCGGACAGGACTCGCGAGATGCGGTTGAGAGACGTGAACTAAACGAAATGTAGGGCACGTCGAGAAAGTCGACAAATAGTTATAAGTTCTATTACCAATAAATAGAACTTATGACTCTGGCAGGTGCACCGAACTTGAGACGCAACAAATTAGTTTTACTGATAGATTCCGGAACTGCCGATTTGCTTTTCATGGAAATGATTGGGTGGACTTTCGTGTGGAATGGCAAATTCATTCTTTCTCAAGGCTTCGCCATTACATAAGTTCGTGCTTTGGAGGGCATAAGAATTTTATGCGTCGAAAAGATCGATGAATGTTTGACTTTACATAAGCAGGAGATTAGTGTCTGCTCATCGAAACCCAAACACAGATGTAACAACGTCGGCCCTACTTCACAGAGTTGACGCCACATGTGCCGATTCCCCCCCCGTCCGCGGAGTAACGGCCAGTCAAAAGTAATTAAATACCCAATATATTGATCGCCTCGAATCTGCCGATCACTTCCGTCTCTTCATTGAGAAAGGGGTAAGGATGCATTGTCTCTCGCTTGAACTGCCTTCACGGCAGACGCGCCCTCGTGTGTGTTTTATGAGATTTCTATCTCTGCTAATGATGGCTCTCTGCACCGTCAGCGCCGTTGCCCAGTCGACCTTCGGGTCATTCGTCGGCACCATTAAAGACCCCCAGGGAGCCGTTATCGCAGGTGCCACGGTCAAGCTGTTTCGCGCGGGTACGAATTCGGTACAGACAGCAGTTACCGGAACCGACGGTCAGTACACCCTGCTAAACATTGAAGCAGGTAACTACAGCATGTCAGTTGAGTTTGCCGGCTTCCAGACGCTCCGCTTCACCGGCCTGGCGCTGCAGGCACGAGAGACACAGCGTGTGGATGGTTCACTTCGTCTGGGCGCGCAATCAGAGACGGTTTCGGTCGAAGCGGCAGCAGCCGTAATCAATACCGATACCTCGAACCTTGCGGAGACACGTTCCGGCATCGAGCTGAATACTCTTCCGCTCGCGGTCAGTTCGCGAGCGGGCGGATCGACAAGTCCTTACGCCACGTTAACATCGCAGGCTGGTGTTCAGACAGACTCAGCCGGCAATATCTCCGTCGCCGGCGCAAAGCCGAGCCTTCTATCGGTGACGGTGGACGGCATCAGCACGATGAACGTGCGTTCTGGCATCCCGGCCGCAGAGTTGTTTCCCTCGTTCAACACAATTGAAGAGATTCGTATCAGTCAGAACTCAAACGCAGCGGAGTTTGGTGGTATTGCGGACATCACAACCGTCTCCAAAGGAGGCACGAACCTTTCACATGGTGGCGCCTTCGACAACTATGAGACGGCGGGCTTCAACTCTAAAGACCCGTTTGCGACTGTGAAGCCGAAGCTGGTTATGAACGACTTCGGTATTTTCTACTCCGGACCGGTGATGGTGCCCCATCTCTATGACGGTCACGACAAGACGTTTTATTTCCTAAGCTATGAGGGTTTGCGTTTGCCGCAACAGAGCAATGTGATTCAGAGTGTGCCGACGGCTCCGATGCGCAATGGGGATCTCTCTGCCTACGCCACGCAGATCAAGGACGCGAATGGTACTCCTTTTGCGGGAAATATTATTCCAACGAACCGTATCAGCAGTGTCTCTACAAACTTTTTGAATAAATATTATCCACTGCCTAACTACGGGGCCGCAGGTGCGATCACGAACAACTATCAGCAGAACTTCTCCACCCCCATCTCATCGGATCAGGGCGACGCACGCATCGATCGCACGCTAACCGCGAAACAGAATATCTACGCCCGTTACAGTTACAAACAGCGCAGTGTGAGCACGGCGCCTACCTCGAACGCCAGCTCAGGTGGTTCGGCGTTGGTCGGCGCATTCAACAAACCGGAGAAGGATACCAGCCTTACAGTTGCCTACAACTATGTCATTACGCCCTTTCTACTGAATGAATTGCGCGGAGGACTCAGCAAGTTCATCACCGAGACCAGCTTCAACGACAACTCGGCAGTCTTCAGCAGCGTTGGAATCACGGGCCTTCCAAATCTCATTAGCTCCTCGGTAGCAGCCTCGCCCAATGTCCGCATCACAGGGTTCACTGCCATCGGTGGAACAGGATCTTCCAAAGGTTCGAGCAACACCTATCAGATCATCGACAACCTGACCTGGACCAGAAAGCAGCACACCGTCAAGATGGGAGCCGATTGGAGACGGATGTATGCTTACGCCAGCAACGTCTTCGGCAGCTGGCGCCTGGGTCGCTACTACTTCAACAAGGCCAGCGCAGTTGGAACGACAGTTGGCGTACCCTTCGCATCTTTTCTGCTGGGATATCCCGACCAGACGCAAACAGCTGATGTGCTGGCACCGGATATGAACGGGCGCGGCAACGCTTATGCCTTCTACGTGCAGGACGACTGGAAGGTCACTCCAGACCTTACCCTGAACTTTGGTCTTCGCTACGAGTACCACCCGATGCTGCGTGACAAATATGAGAACAGCGCGCAGTTCCTGCCGGATACTTACACCAGCATCAATGGCGTCAATGTTCGCGGAGCCGTTGTTGTTCCAACGACGTATGCCCTCAACAACAATGTTCTACCAAGCTTCCGCAACGGTATCTCCCCGCTTCCGATTCTCACCGCACAACAGGCTGGTATCTCCTCGTCTCTGGTCTCAGTCTCGAAAGATGACTTTGCTCCACGATTCGGCTTCGCGTGGCGTCCATTACATAATGACAAGACTGTTATCCGTGGTGGATTTGGACGCTTTATCGCTGGTGCTCTTGGTGGCAACGTAGTCGGCGGCTGGGCTGTCTCGGCCAGCGCCACCAACACGTATACCAATGCCTACTCGTCCAGTGGAGCACCAAATCTGGCATTCCCATCACCGTTCGGGACAGGCAGCACAACATCAACAGGCAGCCTTGACTTCGACTACGCCATTACGCCTCACTACAATGATCCGACGGTGCAGCAGTGGAATCTCACAGTAGAGCAGGATCTTGGTTTCGACACTGGTCTTCGGGTCTCCTATGCAGGCAGCCATGGACAGAACCTGGGTCTGACAGTTGATGCCAACCAGCTTGCCTATGGCACGGGGACACCGAACCTGAACCAACGGCCGTTCCCTGAGCTGAATTCGATCTACCAGGTGAGAAACCTGGCTTCGAGCAACTACCACGCTATGACAGTCGAGGCCAATCATCGCATGACGCGGGGATTGCAGTTTCAGGGCAGCTACACCTTCGCCCGCAACCTGTCAGAAGAAGGCGGTATGAACCCGACTGCGAACGCCACTGAGACCGGCGGCTCGCCTAGCGATACCTACCATCCCGGCCTGGACTACGGTAACGTGATCTACACTCGTCGTCATCGTTTTATGGCGTCGTTCCTGTACGATCTGCCGTTCGGCCATGGCAAGATGTTCCTTTCCAACAGCAATTACCTCGTCAATACGCTGGTGAACGACTGGCAGCTGTCAGGCTACTATCTTCAGCAGAGCGGGCCGTTCCTGACGCCAATCACCTCCTCCGTTGATCCCACCGGATCGGGGATGATCACCAAGGGCTGGCAGTCCTATGCGCGCCCGGACGTGGTTCCCGGGGTCTCACCTTATCTGACTGGCAAGGGTGCGCGGAACCTGTTGAATCCGGCAGCCTTCGTTCAACCTGGAGCCAACATCGGGCGGCAGGGCACGGCGAGCGTAGGAAGCGTCGTTGGCCCTGGAACCAACACCTTCTCCACATCATTGATGAAGAGCCTGAGCTTCTCGGAACGCTTCAAGTTCCAGATGGGAGCGCAGGTGCAGAATCTTTTCAACCATCACAACTTCGATATCCCGACCTCGCTGGATATCTCTACATCCAACTTCGGTCAAATTACCAATATGCAGACGAAAGACAACGCCGGTCCGCGTGCCATTGCACTGACGGCAAGACTGTCGTTTTGATCCAATAAAACAACAGCGGCGCGGAGCCGATATCCTAACCGCTGTTGTTAATAGCAGGAGACCACTATTTCATCCCTGGCTTGTGGCAGTACTGTGCGAGATAGATAGCTATATCGCACAGTACGATCTCTCGTCCTAACTACTATCGCCGTCAGCACTAACTGTATTCAAGAGGGTTACACCGGGACGCCTTCTGGCAGCATATCGGTGCCTTCCAAAGGCTCTGGCTTCACATCGAGCTCGGCACCTGACTGGCCTGTCCCCAGCGACAGTTCTCAGCTTCATATATCTGGTTCTTGTTGATCTTTTCCAGATAGGTATTTGGCGGCTGATGCCCCATGTCCGACATAAAGCGCAGGAAGCTATTGCGCCACGGTTTGCAGACAGAATCAACGGCATTGCTGCAGCCCTGCATCATCTTCTGCCAGCTACCATACGTCTCTTCTAAGCACTCGCACCGCAGGCTCTGATCGCGTATCTCAATCTCGGCCGCACGAAAAACTCGCGTACAGCGAGTACAGCCCACCAGCCACAGCCGTTTGTAGCCAAGAGCAACATCCGATTTGCCCACAACAAACAGTTCACCAAACTGGTATCCCTCAACGATCTCGACGTTGTGATCTGATTTCATGCGCAGCCTCTAGCATTGCGGTGATATCAATTTTTGTTAATCCATCAGAACGGCCGATGGACACCGATGTTCTCCACTCATTCACCTTGTTTGAACTGCATCTAAAGCCAGCACGGCGTAGCTTGTCGCCGCATCGGTCATGAACTTCGCCGGATCAGAAGCAGGGTCTCGCTTCTTATTGAGTGATGTGGCGGACCAATGGCCGTCTTTCTGCTGGTTCACAATCAACCACGACGTCGCTTTCTTCACCTCAGCACGATCGGGCGAGACTCCGGCCTGAGTCAGCACGTATACAATCAGGCCCGTCGCATAACCGTCTGATTCAGTGTCCAGAGGAGTATTGTCGCGGCGCTTCCAGGATCCAAGATTTGAAAGCGTCCATCCTCCATCGGCCTGTTGATGATCCCTTATCTCCTTTAGAAGCACTGCACGTTTCTCTGTTGTAAGAAGTCCGGGTATGCGGGTCGACGCCCAAAGCACGGCAATGCAATTGATCAGTGGCTGCTTGTGGTATTCCCGATTCAGATAGCCGCGCAGCAAGTCCAACTTCGGCCGAATCGCACGCTCTCTGCGATACTCTTCCGGGGCAAGTCCAATTGCGATCGCGGCCACTGTGGCGCCCCAGTAGTGTGATTCGTTCGACTCCCACGGCGCATTGTGAAAGTTGAGCCAGCTCCAGGAGCCCCTCTCCTCGCCGGTAGTCAGTTGGCTTGCCCACATATTTGCAAAGGCATCTTTCGTAATCTGTCTCATATGGCCACTGGGCTCGTCATAACGGGTGAGCACAAGTGCATTCAGAACAGACTCCGTGCCTCGCGACTCAGGTGTTTTTTGGGGGCCGACGCTTTCATTGCTGTAGAAAGGCTGTGTCTCTTTCCATAAGGTGACCCGCTTCACCACATACCCCAGCATGCGCTTTTCCTGCACCGAAGGGCTGTCTTCCTTCAGCGACTTTCGCAGCGAAGGACGAGCCATCGCGTATGGAATCGCTGTGTGACAGGACACGCAGACGGTCTCATGATCTCGCTGCGACTTTGGCCAATCCATCCACCACTGCTGCCTGGCATCGAGGTATCTTGCTGCGGTAAGCCGGTCCCAGGTCTTCGCCTCCGAGGCCAAGCCCGGGGGAGGGGCCGCCATCAGCGGAGGTATCCAGATACAAAATGTCAACAATAAAGTCGAAGAAGCGAATTTTACGATCAAGAGATCACTCCTTGATTTATTCGCGGGATACCATCATGCTAAGCAAACACTGGCAGGAAGAGAAGGTCCACTTTTTGTAAATTGGGGCAGTCCAGTTTGAAGGCGAGAGCGAAAAAATCTGGCAGCAGAAGTATCTACGAAACGATCAAGAACCAGATCAGCTCCGGCATTTACCCTCCCGGTTCGTCGCTTGCCTCGTCTCGCACACTGGCGACTGAGCTTGGTGTCGCCCGCTCCACCGTAACCATCGCCTATGAGCAGCTGGCCGCCGAAGGATACCTTGAGGTACTGCAGGGCAGCCGCCCCAAAGTGCCCAGGAACCTTCGCCTTCCTGCACACCAGCCTCAACCCTGGAGAGAAACATCCATCGAGGACCAAGCCCTCTCCGATTTCGGCAAGCGATTATTTGCCTGGCAGCCGTGGAAACCGAGGCCCAATATCTGCATCGATTTTCGCTACGGAAATATCGCCAGTTCTGATTTTCCCCGCAAAGCCTGGAAGCATGCCTTCAACACCGCGATGCGATCTGTAGAGAAGCAGGAAAGTTTTACCTATGTGGATTCGCGCGGGCTGCTCTCTCTACGCAAAGCACTTCAAGGCTATCTGTGGAGAGCTCGCGGAATACGCTGCGACGCCGAGCAGATCATAGTCGTCAATGGGTCGCAGCAAGGCCTTGATATCTGTGCGCGATTGTTTATCAACGCCGGAGATCGTGTCATCGTGGAGGAGCCGGCCTACTCACTCGCACGGGTGATTTTTAAAACATATGGAGCCTCGATAGCTCCTATCGCGGCTGACGCGGATGGCATGCAGACGAGCGACCTCGAAGCCATTGACAGAGCCCGCCTTGGATATATCACGCCATCGCACCAGTTTCCGCTTGGCGGAGTTCTCCCCACAGCGAGGCGTCAGCAGTTGCTCGAATGGAGCAGTGCAAACGGTGTTTATCTCATTGAAGATGACTACGATGGCGAGTTCCGCTTCGACATCAAGCCTATAGAACCCCTCTACAGCCTCGATATCAACCGCCGCGTGATCTACCTCGGTACTTTGTCCAAGACCCTCTCTCCCCAATTGAGACTCGGCTATCTTGTCGTACCACCCCAACTGGTCGAGTCATTTAGCCGAGCCAAAAAATTAACCGACTGGCACTCCCCCATTCTGGAGCAGGGAGCCCTCGCAGAGTTGATCGCGAACGGGGCCTATGAGCGCCACATCCGGCAGATTCGACGGCGCAACGGGCAAAGACGTGAACAGCTTCTGACGCAGTTGACCAGCTTGCTCGGAGATCAGGTAGCAGTCGTCGGCTCATCGGCCGGACTGCACGTCGTCGTTTGGTTCAAAAATGTCCCGTGGACCAGAGAGCAGGAGCTTATCGATCAGGCGGAAAAGTACGGGGTGGGGCTGTATGGCATTAGCCCGCTATATCACACAGTCGAGCTACGACTTGCAAAACAAGTCGCGGGCGCGGTCTTTGGCTATGCTGCCTTGTCTTCCGCTCAGATTGAGGAAGGGTGTATACGCTTACAGAAGACACTGACTCATTTTGATGAGTCGTGATCCTATCGCTCAGCCTGACGTCTAGGCTGTTCATGTTTCTGTTAACTCTAAGTGATTAGAGATAAATGGTCGGGACGACTAGATTCGAACTAGCGACCTCACCCACCCCAAGGGTGCGCTCTACCAGGCTGAGCCACGTCCCGACTCGTTATCTGCCATCCAGGCGGACGGCAGAGGGGTTATTGGTTAAGTGTACACGAGCAGAGCTTAATTGGCGGGAGGAACATATTCCTTGGGAAGGGCACCGCCCTCGCCAAAGAAGAACTCGTTCATCTGCTCAACCAGAAACTCCTGGGCTTCACGAGTCCACGGCTGCAGACGATACTCATTTAACAGCATCTTCTGACGCTCGATCCACTCGCCCCATGCCTTCTTCGAAACGTTCTTGTAAATCTTCTGACCGAAGTCGGAATCGAACGGCGGCTCGTCCAATCCTTCCATCTCGGCTTTATATTTCGTGCAAAACACCATATGGGCCATGCTTTCGGTGAACTCCTTTTGCATCTTCTATTTTACGATGTACGTCCTGTTGCGCCGAAACTCTATCGACGGGGCTTACCCTTCGCCTTTCGATTGCGCTGGCGTTTTGCGGCTTTTGCCTTCGGCTTCGGTTTGCCGGACCGGTTCGGACTCGTATGGCCCTCCGCCGGGTTTTTCCTGGAGCGTCGGAGCGAGCGCGCTGCGCCCGCGTTCTCATACTCCGAGGGCATCAAGGCAAACTGCAGCCGCCGTTGCTGGCGATCGATTCGGTCGAGCAGCACGTGAACCTTATCGCCGATCTTGAAGACTCGTCCGTTTCGTCCCCCAACAATAGTCCTGTCCGTGTCGCGGAAGAAATAGCGGTCGTCCTGAAGGCTGGCGACAGGAACCATGCCTTCGATGAACAGCTCGTCCAGCTCGACGAAGAAGCCGTACTTCGTGCAGGAAAGAATGATGCCGCTGAAGTCTTCGCCCACGCGGTCCTGCATAAACCGAATCTTCTTCCACTCGATCAGCTCACGCTCGGCATCGTCGGCGCGTCGTTCGGCCTGGCTCGACTCTGTCGCAATGGCGTCGATCTCAACGTCGGGGAGCGGGCCTTCGCGATCTGCCCTGTGAGCAGCTGTCCCTCGCCAGTCTCCCGGCTTTTCTCCCCAGGGTTGCGGCTCGGTGCTTGGGATAGGAAATCCCTTTGCATCCGTTCCTGCGTGCAGAAGATAACGAAGCAGCCGATGGACAATCAGGTCAGGATAGCGGCGGATCGGTGAGGTGAAGTGCGTGTAGCTGGGCGAAGCCAGAGCAAAATGGCCCGCATTTTTTTCTGCATAACGTGCCTGTTTGAGCGAGCGCAGCATCAGGTACGAAAGGATGCGTTCCTCGGGCTTGTCGTGAATCTTCGCGGTCAGTCGCTGGTACATCTGCGGCGTCACCGGAATCGCATCGGGAATCTCGTGTGTCTGTGCGCTGCGTCCGGAGCTGCGTGCATCCCGGCGATCGCCTCGCGTCTGCACACGTTTTACCGGGAGCGAGCTGAAGCCGAGAGTGTAGCCGAACTGAGAGGCGGTCTCTTCGAAATCAACAATCCGCTTCGGGTCAGGCGTCTCGTGAATGCGATAGATGCCGGGAATTCCCTGAGCTTCTATCCAGTGAGCGACGCACTCATTGGCGGTGAGCATGAACTCTTCGATCAGTCGATGCGACCAGCCTCGCTCCGATCGCACGATAGCCTGCATGTTGCCGTCGGGATCAAACTGCACGACGGGCTCTGGAAGATCGAAGTCGATTGAGCCGCGTCGTCTGCGCTTTGCGTTGAGCTTGAGGGCGAGCTCGTGCATCTGTTCGAACTCGGAGACCAGCTCGCTGAACTCAAGTCGGGTTTCGGCGTCGCCGTCCAGAATCGCCTGCACCTGTGTGTAAGTCATGCGCCGTGCGCTGCGGATGATCCCTTCGCACACTTCGAAGTCGACGACCTCACCCCGGGCGTCGAGCTCTATCAGGCAGCTCTGGACGAACCGGTCTTCGTCGGGGCGAAGGCTGCACATTCCGCTCGAAAGATCGTTCGGAAGCATCGGAATGGCGCGGTCGGGAAAGTAAACCGAGGTTCCTCGCAGGCGTGCTTCGAGATCGAGAGCGGTTCCGGGACGAACATAGTGGCTGACGTCGGCGATGTGGACCTGAAGCTGCCAGTTCCCATTCGCAAGCGGTTTGACATGGACAGCATCGTCGAAGTCTCGAGCGGTCTCGCCGTCGATGGTGACGATAGGAAGTCCGCGAAAATCGCGGCGGCGAGAGAGTTCTTCCGGTGTAACGGTGTCTACCGTCTGCTTCGCAGAGGCCGCTGCTTCGGCAAGAACGTTCGAAGGAAACGTGTGCGGCAGATGATGCTTGCGAATGACGATCTCGACGTCCACCCCGAAGGCATCCGGTGGCCCCAGAACCTCGAGGACGCGTCCGCGCGCGGGACGTCCGGGCGTGGGAAAGCCTGTAATCTCCACGTCCACCGCGAGGCCTTCAAGCGGCGTAAGTGGATTTTCTGCGGCGGTCCACAGGCGCTTCTGTTCCTGCGCCTCTTCTCCGAGGACTCGGTGCGGAGTCGTGGACGACTCGGAGACGATCTCGTCGCCTTCAAGGATGAGGATGGGCTGGGTCATGCGCTCATCGAAGGGGGTGACATAGTTTCCCTTCGCGACGGGCAGGTCTTCCCACGGGCTGCGGCGGTGCGATCTCGCGTAGTGGAAGATTCCGACGACGGTCGGGTTGCGGCGCGTAAGGACACGGGCGACTCGGCCGGAGCGACGACCTTCGCGGTCGCGAGGAGCTTCGTCGACCAGAACCTCGTCGCCCTGCATGGCTCCGTTGAGCTCATTGGGAGGGATGAATAAGTCGTCTTCGCGATTCGAGCTTCCGTTGGGCCGGACGAAGGCGTAGCCGTCGCGGTGCATGTCGATGCGGCCGGCGACGAGACGCTCGCGGGTCGGATGACGCTCGTCGCCGGGCTCGATGTTTCTTCCCGGCCGCGCGGTCTTTGCGGGGACGGCGGAGGGAAGGCTCCAGTGATCGTCGTCGATCTTGACCAGGGCTCCGCGGGCAGTGATTCGCGCCAGCTGTTCGAGGAGAAGACGACGTTCGCGGCCGCCTCCGATGCCCAGCTCGCGGACGAGCTGTTTGTAGCCTGCGCGTTGTCCGGCGGAGCGCTCGATGCGGTGGATGAGCTCGCGGTCGGTGAACTTATATGGGTGGCCGGACATTTACCAAGGATAGCTGGTGCCGAGGTTTGCGCCGACCGCGCTTGTCTCAGCGTTTTGCAGAGAGCGCGGTCGGTTCGCTGCGGAGGATGTTTGCCGCCTGCTCGAGCGTGGTCGCGGGAGGCGTGGGGCGGAAGTCAGTTTTGACCTCATCCTCCTGCTCGCTGATGGTCTTGAAGAGAAGGATGTGTCCGTTGATGTGGACGTGCGATTCGGTGATCTGCCAGACTCTGGCTGTCAGCTGGCGGCGTTCGACGCTGAAGGTTCCGCCTTGTTCCATCTTTCCGAAGAGACCGTAGCCGAACTTCACATCGCGGATAAGCTTGCCGGAGATGCGCTGGATGCGGCTATCGGGCTTGGAGACGACGATCTCTCCCGCCATGGCGGCGAAGACGCGGGACTCCATGGTCGGGGGCGTGAAGTCGGGGTTAGGGGTGAAGGATAAGGTCGTCGCATCCGGTACGTCGGACTTGATGGACCAGAGGAAGGCGTCGGGAAGCATGCGGAGCATGTTTTCGGCGCGCTTGTCGTCCTGCTGACTGTCCTTGCGCTGCTTGGCCTGTTGGGAAGAGTCGTGGACGAAGGAGTCGATGCGGCGGGTCTCCTTGTCGAGTTCGTCAGGGGTGAGCGGCTGACCGTTCTGCTGGACCTTTTTCTTCACCGAACCGAGATCGGTCTCCACGACCTGATAGACCGACTCGCCCTCTGCGCGGCGAACGGTTGAACGGTACCGCCAGCGTGAGTGGTCGTCTCGATCGGCAGCCAGTTCGATGTCAACGGCCTTGCGAACGAGCTGCTGTGCGTGAGCGTCCTGAGGTGCCTGAGAGAAGGCATCAGGCGTGACCAGACCAATCAAGAGAAATGAGACAGCCAGAGTGCAACCGAGCGTGCGAGGTTTCATTCTATGTTCAATCCTTATCCCTGACCGTTGGATGCAGGCCCATGCCTCACGGTAAGCAGGCGGGGTCCCCCCGGCAACAGTTTTTCGTAAAGTCTTCATTGTAGAGAAGATAGTTGGGTACTTCGGACTGCGGGATGAACCATTGTGCTGTAAAAAGGAAACGCCCGGACCTTTATCCGGGCGTTTCTCCTTGTTCGCATGATTCAAGTATATCTGGGGGAGGCCATGGAATCGGCAGATGGTGTCCCTTTGCTTTCAATGGCTTGAAGGCATATCCGCTTGACTCCTGGCTTGATTCCTAGACGGTGGCCGTCTCGTGAGTTCTGGCAGGTTGATAGTCGCCGGGGATGGTTCGGTTGGAGATGGCGAGGCGGTTCCAGGCGTTGATGGTGACGACGGCAAAGGTGAGGTCGGAGATCTCCTTTTCGTTGAGGTGCGCGCTGGCCTCGGCATAGGCGGCGTCGGAGGCGTGTCCCTGCGTGATGAGGGTGACGGCTTCGGCCCAGGCGAGGGCGGATCGCTCGCGGTCGGTGTAGTAAGGGCACTCGCGCCAGGCGTCGAGAGAGTAGAGGCGCTGCTCGTTTTCGCCGAGGGCGCGCAGGTCCTTCCAGTGCATATCGAGGCAGAAGGCGCAGCCGTTGATCTGGGAGACGCGCAGTTTGACCAGATGAAGGAGTCCTTCTTCGAGGCTGCACTGGGCGAGGTATTTTTCGAGGCCGAGCATAGCGTGGTAGCCGCCGGGGGAGAGTTTGGCGTAGTTGAAGCGTGACTGCATGGTGGTTCTCCTTTTTCTGTTTGGGGTGATCTTGTGGCGCGATGAGCGAAATACAGGGATTCTTCGCCTTTGGCTCAGAATGACGGCAAAAAGCAGGGAAGCTCAGGATGGCGACCGGGGAGAGGCCGGCACGGTCAAGGGAGTGGAATGGTCGCAGACAAAGGTGGCGAGAAAGATTGCGGGCTCGGTCTGGCTGGCGTTGGCAGATACGAGGTGCTGGCCGTTGGGGTCTTCATAGAAGCTGTCACCGGCCCGGTAGATGGTGACGGGGCCGGGTTGGGAGGAGCCCGGAGCCTGGACCTGCATGCGGACTGCGCCTTCGAGGACGTAGCCGATGACGGGGCAGGGGTGACTGTGAGGCCTGGAGGATTCGCCGGGCTTGTAGTGGACCTGAACGACCTGAAGCTGGAGATTGTCTCCTTTGAGATGAGGGAGGCGTTGGGAGATGACGGTGCGGACTTGTGTCGTCGCAGGCTCATGCTGGGATGGCTGAGCCTGCGACGACGGTGGGGCTGTCGATGGCAGGGGCGCGTAGCAGATGACGGCGAGGACGTAGGCCCAGCGTTCGATGAGGGTCACGGTAAAGCTCCTCCTCTTCTTCTGTCCCTCTGGCGAGGAGCAGATCTGTAATGAAGGTAGGTGAAAGGAGACCACCTTGATAGAGCCATTTACGGTAGTCTTGCTGTACCACTTCTGGAGGGGAGATGCCGAAGCGCTCGGGACTGACGGAGATTCTTCTGGGGGAACGGGCTGAGGGCGAGTCGGCCTACCGGTGGCTTTACAGTGCACTGCGGAGGGAGATTCTGGAGGGCCGGTTGCGACCGGGGACGAGGCTTCCGGCCACGCGGGATCTTGCGGCGGAGCACGGACTTTCTCGCGGGACCATCGTTGCGGCGTTCGAGGAGCTGAAGTCGGAGGGGTACATCGAGGGCAGCACCGGCTCGGGCACGTATGTGAGCAAGATACTGCCGGAGGAGCTTCTCGAGGTCAGGCGCAATGGCGCGAGAAGGGATGGGCCGGAGAGGTCGAAGAGAAGGCTGGCGGGATATGGCGAGGCGGTGCGGGCGTTTCCCAACTTTTCGAGCAGAGCTTCACGCGCGTTTCGTCCGAACCTGCCTGCGGTCGATCTATTTCCCATAACGCTGTGGGCGCAGATTGCGAATCGCAGGCTGAGGCGCGCCTCGATGATGATGCTGACGGGATGCGAGGCCGCAGGATACGGTCCGTTGCGGGAGGCGATTGCGGCCTATGTGTCGAGGTCGCGAGGGGTGGTGTGCACGGCGGCGCAGGTGGTGGTGGTGTCCGGGGTGCAGGAGGCTCTGGATATAGCGGCGCGGTTGTTTGTGGGCCGGGGAGATGAGGTCCTGGTGGAAGACCCGGGGTATATCGGCGCGGCGCGGGTCTTTGAGGCGATGGGCGTGAGGATGGTCTCGCTGGGGATCGATGCGCAGGGAGCGAAGCTGCCGGGGCTGAAGCAGACGGCGCGGCTGATGTATGTGACCCCGGCGCATCAGGCTCCGCTGGGTGTGACGATGAGTCTGGCACGGCGGCTGGAGCTGCTGGAATGGGCGAGGCGGACGGGCGCGCTGATCTTTGAGGACGACTACGACGGGGAGTATCGCTACTCGGGCAGGCCAGTGCCCGCGTTACAGGGACTGGACCGGAACGGCGTGGTGCTGTTTGCGGGGAGCTTCAGCAAGGTGCTGTTTCCGGCGCTGCGGCTGGGATATCTGATCGTGCCGGAGGATCTGGTGGAGAGGTTCGCGGCGGTCAAGTCGATTCTGAACCGGCATGCTCCTCTGCTGGAGCAGACGGTGCTGTGCGAGTTCATCGAGGCGGGACACTTCGGGAGGCACCTGCGGAGGATGCGGGAGGTGTACTCGGAGCGTCTGGGGACGATGCTGGAGGAGGGGAAGAGACATCTGGCAGGGATGCTGGAGATCTCGGAGATCGAGGCGGGATTGCAGACGGTGGGATGGCTGGCGAAGGGGCTCGACGCGAGGGCGGTGGCGAAGGCCGGGTCGGCGCGGGGAGTGGATACGATTCCGCTGGCAGGGTTCTATCGCAGCGCGGAGGAGCTGGAGCGGCGCGAGAGGGATGGGCTGCAGATGGGATTCGCGGCGGTTGCGCCGAGGGAGATTCAGCGAGGCGTGGAGGAGCTGGCGCGGGTGCTGGAGTCGTTTGCGGGGCGTCAGGTGGTTGAGCGCAGGGCGGATTCGATGCCGGAGTTGACCTCGGCGTAGGCGAACTCGGCGGCTACGCGGATGCCGTTCATGACGGCCTTCTCGTTGGAGGAGCCGTGGCCGACGATGCAGACTCCCCGGACGCCGAGGAGAGGGGCTCCGCCGTATTCGGAGTAGTCGAGGCGCTTTTTGAAGTCACCGAAGGCGCGGCGGGAGAGCAGAGCGCCGACCTGCGAGGTGACGGTGGACTTGAGGGCCTCGCGCAGTGAGGTGGTGACCAGCTTGGCGATGCCTTCGGAGGTCTTGAGGGCGACGTTGCCCACGAAGCCGTCGCAGACGATGACGTCGCAGTTGCCGTTGTAGATGTCGCGGCCCTCGACGTTGCCGATGAAGTTGATTCCGGGAAGGGCTCGGAGGAGAGGGAGGGTGTCGCGGGTGAGGGCGTTGCCCTTGGAGTCCTCTTCGCCGATGGAGAGCAGACCGACACGCGGATTCGCGGTTTTGAGGACGTTCTGCGCGTAGATGTGTCCCATGACGGCAAACTGGACGAGGTTGTCGGGGTCGCAGTCGACGTTGGCGCCTACGTCGAGGAGGAGCGATGGGGTTCCACGAGTGGTGGGGACGGTGCTGGCGAGCGCGGGTCGATCGACGCCGGAGAGCATGCCCAGAACCATCTTGGCGGTGGCCATGGCGGCTCCGGTGTTTCCCGCGGTGAAGAATCCGGCGGCTTTGCCGGGGCCGGAGGGTGCAAGGGCATGACTGGGGTTCGCCGCACGGGAGGCCAGACCTTCGCGGACCATCTTCAGGCCGACGCGCATGGTGGAGTCGCGCTTGGTGCGGACCGCCTGGGCCGCCTTGTCGTCCATCGTGATCCACTCGGAGGCGGGCGTGATGAAGACAGGGAGGTGCTTCTGATGCTGGAGGTGCTGGCGCAGGATGGGACGCAGGATGTCTTCGGGACCGACGAGGTGGACGCGGACGTCGTAGTGACGTGCAGCGAGAACGGCCCCGCGGATCTCAGGATCGGGGGCCTTGTCGGAGCCCATTGCGTCAACGACGATGTCGATCGGCATCAGGAAACGATAACAGGGTTTGGATTGAGAGGTAAGGCTTTAGGGCTTGCCGCCCTAAAGAGCGACAAGCTAGCTGGCTTCCTTGACCGTGAGGACTTCGCGACCCTTGTAGGTCCCGCACTTGCGGCAGGCGCGGTGAGGCAGCTTGCGCTCGTGGCAGTTCGGGCACTCGGAGAGTCCGGCGGGGGTGAGGAAGTCATGGCTGCGGCGCTTGGCGGTGCGCTGCTTGGAGTGGCGCCGTTTTGGATTAGGCATTGCAGTATCCCTTTCGATCGCCCGCTGCCGGCACAAGTGCGGGCGACGAGGCAGAAACTTGTTTAGTGCTTGACCTCGATCTTGTCAGCCAGTCCCGCCAGCGCATTCCAACGCGGATCAGACGGTGTCTGTTCGCAGGAGCAGGTTGCTAGGTTCTGGTTCTGACCGCAGCGAGGGCAGAGGCCCTTGCAGTCCGGTTTGCAGAGGGTTCGGGTGGGCAGGGACAACAACACCTGCTCGCGCACGACATCCTCGAGCAAAAGACCGCTCTGTTCATAATACCCGATTTCGGTCTCGTCGGGGGTGATTGAGTGCTCTCCCATCTCGGAATCTGCCTCGGTGGGGCGGAAGACGAGGTCGAACTCGCCGGAGAGGGTCTGGGGGACAGGCTCGACGCAGCGGGCGCAGAGGATCTCGAAGTCGCCCTTGTAGGAGGCGCGGAGGCGAATGTCGTTCACCTGAGCGTTCGCGCCGCGCTCTTCGCTGCGGTGTTCGATGAGGAGATCGGCCTGTCCCTTGACGGGGAGCGGGGAGACCTGTCGGATGTCGGGAGCGTATTCGAGAGTCCCGGGGGCGATGGTCTCGTCGATCTGGAGGGGCTCGTCGAAGAGTTGTACAGGAGTAATCAGCACATCTTAAGGGTAGGACTTTGGTGGGGCGGGGTCAAATGTGTCCTGCGGGGAGAGAACGAGCGGGAAAAGGATGATTGGGTGCCCCATCCTTCAGCGCAGTTTTACCGCGACGAAGGGTGGGATGAATCCTGCTCGAATCCGCACGGTTCCTGTCTTAAAAACTTCCACTCCGCACATTCTTCATCCCACCCTTTGCGATAAAACCGCAAAGGATGGGGCACCCGGCCATCCTGCAAAGAAATACAGGGATTCTTCGCTTCGCTCAGAATGACGGGGGGTGGGGCTGGCGGGGCTTTTTCGTGGAGGGATCCCGTTTTTTTGAAATTATTTCTCTTTTGGTACTGACAGTGGTGAGTCTTGTGCTTTAGCTTGGTTCGGAAAAGATCACTGTGTTAGCGGGGGACGGGATGTTGCTGGCGGGACGAAGCTGGGCAAGGCTGCTTGCCGTGGCGGTGTTGGGAGTTTGCGTGCGAGCAGGGGCTGAGCCTCAGCTGGTGGCGAATGACTTCGGCGCGAAGGGCGATGGAGTTGCCGTGGATACCGCCGCGGTGCAGCGGGCTCTGGACGCGGGTGCGGGGAAGCATGCGGTGATCACGTTTCGTCCGGGGACATATCGCATCGGCTCGATCTTCGTGAAGAGCGGAGAGATGCTGGAGATTCCGAAGGGCGTGAAGCTGCTGGGGGTTCAGGAGCTGTCGGCTTATCCTCTGATGCCCACGCGGGTGGCCGGGATCGAGATGACGTGGCCCGCCGCGCTGGTGAATGTTTATAAGCAGACGGATGTGAAGATCACGGGGGAAGGAACGATCGATGGCGATGGCTCCTACTGGTGGAAGAGCTATTGGGACCTGCGCAAGGAGTATGAGCCGAAGGGGCTGCGCTGGGCTTCGGATTACGATGCGAAGCGGCCACGCCTGATCCAGATCTTCGACTCGTCGCAGGTGACGCTGGATGGCCCGCGGCTGGAGCGGTCGGGGTTCTGGACGGTGCACATCTGCTACTCGCATGACGTGACGGTGGATCATGTGACGATCCGCAACAACATCGGCGGGCGTGGGCCTTCGACGGACGGCATCGATATCGACAGCTCGCACAAGGTGCTGGTGCAGCATGCGGACATCGAGGTGAACGACGATGCGCTGTGTCTGAAGTCCGGGCGCGACGCCGACGGGCTGCGCGTGAACCGCATCACGGAGGATGTGGTGATCCGTGACAGCGTGATCCGCAGCGGGGCGGCTGCGGTGACGTTTGGGAGCGAGACCTCGGGGGGATTTCGTAACGTCGAGGCTTACAATCTGACGGCCTATAAAGGCGTCGGGAGTGGGGTGCTGATCAAGAGCGCGAAGGTGCGCGGAGGTGGAGGAGAGAATCTTCGCGTGCACGATCTTCACCTGACGGATGTGCGCACCCCCATTCAGGTGAATCTGAACTGGAACCCGAGCTACAGCTATGCGGAGATGCCGAAGGATGTGAAGGACGCGCCTTCGTACTGGAAGGTGCTGACGGAGAAGGTTCCCGAGGAGAAGGGGCTGCCGCACTTTCGCGACGTGCATATCTGGAACATCGAGGCCACGGGAGCGCGCACGGCGATTGCGATTGCGGCGTATCCGAATGCGAAGCTCAAAGGCTTTCGCATCGAGCACGTGAAGATTGCGGCGGAGAACGCGGGGAGCATCGCCAATACGGATGGGCTTGTGCTCGACGACATCAATCTCAGGGTTCCTGATGGCGACAGGTTTAAGACCGAGGACAACGTCAATCCGAAGGGGTTGGACGACGTGCATTATCGGCAGGCAATTGATTGATGGAGAGCGTGATGAAGAGTTTGGTGAAGCCGTCCTTCGCTGTGCTGCTGCTGATGGGGTGCGCTGGTGGTGGGAGTGCTGTGGGGCAGGAGAAGGCTCCGCCGAAGACTTGGGTGGATCGCGATACGGGACATCGTATCTATCGGGTGACGGATGAGCCGGGGTCGTCGGGGTTCTACTTCAATGTGAATGCGTACTCGAAGGACGAGCGCTTCATGGTCTATACAGCTCCTGACGGCATTCACACGATGGGGCTTGCCAGCCGTAAGACGCGCCTGCTGGTTCCGAATCCACCGGTTGCGGAAGGAGCCTCGGCAGAGGAGAGGAACCGCACGGGCAATCATGCGATTGTCGTAGGACGGAAGACGGACAGCGTGTTCTACACGCGGATGGACGAGGCGGCGCACCGGCAGGTGGTCTACAAGGCCGATCTGGAGACAGGCGCTGTGACGAAGCTGGCGACGCTGCCGGAGCGGGCGACGATCTCGACTGTGAACGCCGATGAGACGCTGGGCGCGGGTGTCTATGCGGAGACGGAGGCGGGAGCGGCGCAGGAGTATGGAAGGCATGCCGCGAGGCCGGGGCCGCTGGTGCAGGCCGAGGATAAGAGCTCGATGATGGAGCGTCGTCTGGCCGCGCGGATTCCGGTGGTGCTGTTTACGGTGGACCTGAAGACGGGCAAGGTGAAGGAGCTGCTGCATTCTACTGACTGGATCGGGCACCTGTTGTTCTCGCCTGTGGACCCGGCTTTGCTGATGTACTGCCATGAGGGGCCGTGGCATAAGGTCGATCGCATCTGGACGATTCGCACGGATGGGACGGAGAACAAGCTGCGGCATCAGAGGACGATGCTGATGGAGATCGCGGGCCATGAGTTCTGGGGGCAGGACGGCGAGACGGTGTGGTACGACTGGCAGCTTCCCAAGGGCGAGGACTTCTGGCTGGCGGCGTTCGATGTCTCGACGAATAAGCGCGTGGCGTATCACATGCAGCGTGACGAGTGGTCGATTCACTTCAATGTGAACAAGGGCGCGACGCTGTTCACGGGGGATGGCGGGGACTCGGGGCAGGTGGCTCGTTCAAATGCCGGGGAGTGGATCAATCTGTTTCATCCGGAGTGGAGGAAGGACGAGAATGGTCTGAACGATCCGACGTTCTGGAGGCCGGGCGTCTTCCATCGAGAGAAGCTGGTGAACATGTCGCATCATAATTACAGGCTGGAGCCGAATGTGCGGTTCTCGCCGGACAGTAAACTGATCTTCTTTACGTCGAATCTGTTTGGACCAAGCTATGTCTTCGCGGTGGAGGTAGAGAAGGCTGCGCCTGGAGCCGCGGATATTCAATCAACACCGGAGCTGGGCAGGCAGTTTTCGCCCGATCCGACTCCAACCCCCGCAGATAAGTAGGAGAGAGAATCGATGCGTCGCTATGCACAGTTGATCCAGTTGCGTCCCGAGTTCAAGGACGAGTACATCCGCTACCACGAGAAGGTTTGGCCGACGGTGCTGGCGACGATTGAGGCGTGCAACATACGCAACTACTCGATCTTTCTGCACGGGTCGCTGCTGGTGGCGTACTTCGAATACCACGGCGAGAATTACGAGGCCGATATGAAGCGCATGGCCGCCGATCCGGAGACACAGCGGTGGTGGTCGATCATGGATCCGATGCAGCAGCCGTTACCGGAGACGCCTGAGGGCAAGTGGTGGCTCGAGATTCCCGAGGTCTTTCACTTCGATGGAGCGCCGGTAAATTCGTAGTTTTTTTACTTTCCGCTTCGCGATGCGGGTGGGATACCCGGGCATCCTGCAAAGAAATACAGGGATTCTTCGCTTCGCTCAGGATGACGAGGGGGAGAGAATGTCTGGGCGGAGGCATTCATGAAGAGGTTTCTTGCCGGAGTGCTGATGATGCTCTGCGTCTCCGTGGCCGCGCAGACCGCCAGGAGGCCCGATCTGAACGGGGTGTGGAGATTGAATGCGGCAGAGAGTGATTTTGGGCAGGTTCCGCCGCCGGTGAAGCAGAGCGAAGAGGTGACGCAGGCGGGCGAGGAGATGGCGATTGCCGTTTCGATTGAGCGGCCGGAGACGAAGCAGAGCTACACGCTGCGGTTCAGGGTGAGTGGCGGTGAGACTCCCATGGAGAGGCTGTTTCCGGTGGGTGCGCCGTTTCGGATCCTGAGTGTGAAGGGTGAGTGGAAGGGCGCTGTGCTGGTGGTGACGGAGAGGGTGCAGTTCCAGGGGACGGATGGAAAGCTGGAGGCGAGGTATCAGCTGACGGCGGGTGGAAAGAAGCTGAAGAAGACGACTCACGTGGAGATGCCGGACGGGACGCTGGATACGACGACGGTGTACGACAAGGAGTAAAGCGGTGGGTGTATAACGCTTCGATTGGAGGATTTTCCGAGATGAGCGTTATGTTGAAGGATCTTTTTCTTGAGACGCTGAAGCGCGAAGAGAAGGGGACGCGGAAGGTGCTGGAACGTGTTCCTGAGGGGCAGAACGATTGGGCTCCGCATGAGAAGTCGATGAAGCTGGGCTACCTGGCATCCCTGGTGGCGTGGATGCCGGGCTGGGTGGAGATGATGATCGCCCAGGATGAACTGGATTTTGCTCCTGTGGACCCGGAGAAGGCATTCAAGCGCTTCGAATGGACGAAGACGTCCGAGCTTATCGGCCTCTTCGAGGAGAGCATGAAGAAGGCGCGCGCGGCGCTGGAGTCGACGACCGATGAGCACCTGCTGACGAACTGGAAGCTGAAGGCCGCCGGGCACCTGATTACGGACGAGCCTCGGTATATCAATATTCAGCAGGGAATGCTGATGCACTGGGCGCATCATCGCGGGCAGTTGACGGTGTATCTGCGGCTGAACGAGGCGGCGATTCCGGCGCTGTATGGGCCTTCGGCGGATGAGCGGTTTTAGGGGAATGTCCTCGTAAGTACGACGGTTTCGAGTTTCGCTCGAATGAACACTTCGGCACGAAGAGGGGCACCTGGTTTTGTGGCGGGGTTGAATGGGTTTCATCCCACCCTTCGCTTTGCGAAGGATGGGGCACCCGGGCATCCTGCAAAGAAATACAGGGATTCTTCGCTTCGCTCAGAATGACGGTTCGAAAGTTGGAATGACGATTCGGAGGGGCGATGCTCTTTTGAATCAGTGTGGGCTCTGGAGGCGCTGGATGTTGGCGAGGGTCTCGGGGTCGTTGGGGCGAAGCTCGAGGACCTTGCGGTAGAGTGCGAGCGCCTGGTCGGGTCGGCCGGACTGCTGGTAGAGAACGGCGAGGTTGAAGTAGGGAGTGGGGTCGGTGGCGCGGTGATCGATGGCGCTCTGGAACATCTTCGCGGCCTCTTCAGGATGGCCCTGCTGATAGAGGAAGACACCGAGGTTGGTGTAGGCGGCTGAGTTGTTGGGGGCGAGGGTGATGGCACGGCGGAAGGCGGGCTCGGCCTGCTGGTCGTTGCCGGACTGGTGGAGGACGACGGCGAGGTTGAGGGTGGCATCGGCGTCGTTGGGGTTGAGGGCGAGGGAGTGCTGGTAGGCGTCGGCTGCCTCGGAGGGCTGGTTTAAGTCGCGGAGGACGGAGCCGAGATTCGCCCAGAGAGAGGGGCTATCGGGGGTGGTTTCGAGGGAGCTGCGGTAGAGCTGAACGGTAGAGTTCCAGTCGGAGAGGCGGGCCTGAAGGCGGTAGACGCCCCATGCTGCCCATAGCGCGACGAGGCCGAAGAGGATGGTTCGCGAAGGCGGCTTTTGCGCGGTGATGAAGGAGACGAGGGCGATGGCGGCTCCGATGGAGGCGATGTAGCAGAAGCGCTCGGCCATGCCCTGGTAGAGGAAGACGAGGCCGCAGAAGGGAGCGAGTGCGATCAGCAGCCAGGCGAGGCCGAAGGATGTTGCGGGGAACCGCTTCCACAGAAAGATCGTGAGGGCAATGAGACCGGCCAGAGCGATCCAGGCCAGGATTGCGGGCGGGGAGAGTGTGTTCGGTGGGGTCGAAGTGGAGCGCTCGATGCTCATGCGGACAGGAAGGAGGGTCCAGCCGATGTACTTCCACAGGGTGAGGGCGAAGGAGAGAGGAGCGGAGGAACCGGTTGCGCTGTGCGCTTTGACGGCGATACGGGCGATGAAGAAAAGGGCGATGGCAGCGAGGTCCGCTCCGAGAATGGCGAGTGCGGGCTTTGGCTTGAGAGAGGAGGCTTGATTGCGGGAGCCAAGCAGGATGGCGAGCGCGGCAAAAGGGAGGATGAGGACGCCGGATTCGTGCGAGAGCAGAGCAGCCGCTGCGGCGGCGAACGTGGCGAGGAGCGCGAGGGGGCGCCTGTTCTCGAGGTAGCGGAGAGTTGAGAGGAGGTTCAGGAGGAGGAAGAGGAGACAGAGAGGGTAGGCTCGGGCGCTGATCCAGGCGACGGCCTCGGAGTTGATGGGGAGGCTGAGCCAGAGGAGCGTGGCTGCCGCCGCGGGGAGGGCGGCGATGCGCAGGCGGCGAAGGAGGTGGAAGAGAAGGGATCCGTTAAGCGTGTGGAGGAGGAGGCTGGTGAGGTGGAAGCCGGTAGGAGAGAGCCCCCAGAGGTGGCGATCGAGCGCAAGGGTGAGCCAGTAGAGGGGGCGATAGGTGGAGCCTGAAGTGGCGGCGGTGCGAAAGACCGTGGTGAAGTCGATTGGGGCGGTGAGGAAGTGGGTGAAGACTTTGTGCCAGTCGGCGAGGTTGGGGTTGCGGACGATCTGGTCGAGGTCGTCGTAGACGAAGGGAGATTGCAGCGAGCGGCCGTAGAGGAGGAGGGCAGCGGCGGCGATGATAAGAAGCCAGGCCCAGGTGGGGAGGGTTTCGGTCCAGTGCGGGGGAGTAAGGCGGTGCTTTGAGGCTCTGGGCTGGGCCATGTGGTGATGATAGTGGGTGGGCTACGCTTTTGTTGCGCTGCGAGTTTAAGCGAGGCGGTCTGAGCTGACGTTTGAATGGTCCACTCATGTTGCGATGAGATCGAGCCATGAATAGGGCACTCGTAGATTGCACGCGGCTCTGGAGCATCCTGCAAAGAAATACAGGGATTCTTCGCTTCGCTCAGAATGACGCCGTGAGAGAGGGGATCGGCGGCGATTTGACTGGCTTGCCGGATCTTTGCGTGATACCTTCCTACTGTTTCCGGTTCACATCTTTCCTACAGGCCCCTCAGATCTTCCATCTCTCTGAGAGGAGAATGATATGCCAGTGGACGCGCTCGGTGCGGCGGAGTCCTTCCCCGGTGCCACGACTTACAGGCCGGTCAATCGCAAGGCGGAGCGCCTCTTCTTTGGAGGCATGGCGGTACTGCTGTGCATGATCGTCTTCATCGGCTTTTCGCCGACCTACTTTCGCGCAGGCATGATGAGGGCACCTTTGCCCAACGGGCTGCTTCACTTTCATGGGGCGCTCTTTACGACGTGGATGATTCTCTATGCCGTGCAATCGGCGCTGATCTCGGCGCGTCGTGTCGTCTGGCACCGTTCATTGGGGACGTTTGCGTTCTGCCTGACGCCGGTGATGATCGTGGTGGGGACAATTGCGGCGCTGGATGCGTTGCGGCGCGGTGTGAGGATTGGGCCGCTCGATCCCGCAGTCTCCCTGGCGATTCCGCTGGTGGGCATCGCTCCACTGACCATTCTGTTCTACGGCGCGTGGCGTTCGCGGAGGCAGCCGGATACGCACAAGCGTCTGATCCTGCTGGCGACGATCGGCATGGTCGAGGCGGCGTTTGGCCGTTTCCCGTGGGCGCAGATGGGGTTGGCTCCGGCGTCGGGTGCGGTAGTGGGTCTGGGCCTGACGATCCTGCTGGTCGTCGCCTATGATCTCTTCTCGCTGCATCGTATTCATCGGTCGACGATGTGGGCTGCGCCGCTGGTCTTTATTACCGGGGCAGGCGCGGTGCCGATTGGAATGACTGGGGCGTGGCATGCCTTCGCCGGGTTCCTGGCAAGGTATGTGGCTCCTTACGTCTGAGCGTATTTGTGACGGAATCACGCGGCTTCAGAGTGTTGCGGTGTGTCTGGGCCGCTCCGCTGCGTCTGTTCGAATGATGTCTTAGACCTGCTGCTTAGTGCTTCGTCAGGTTGCTGTCGTGGAAGAGACGGATTCCGGCGATGCCTGCTGCGCCGGCAGCGAGGCACTGTGGGGCGTTTTTCTCTGTGACGCCGCCGAGAGCGTAGACAGGGATGGGAGCGGCGGCGGTGCAGGCTTCGTGCAGGGCATCGAGACCGGCGGCGGGGGCGATGAGGTTTCCGGCAATGGATTTTCCGAAGACAGGGGCGAAGAGGATGGCGTCGGCGCGGTTGCGTCGGGCGATCTGGATCTCGGCGAGGGTGTGGCAGGAGACGGTGACGACAGGGGGTGGGAGGCCGAGACTAGCGTAGCGTCGGCGGATGTCGTCGGGGAGAAGGGGGGAGTGGGAGGGAAGGTGCAGACCGTGGGCACGGCTCTCGAGGGCGGCATGGAGGCTGCCGTTGATGAGGAGGCGGGTGGGGGACGATTCGGCTGCGACGGCGGAGAGGATGCGCGTGGCCAGGTGGGCGAGATCGTCGGGGAGAAGGTCTTTTTCGCGGAGCTGGATGAAGTCGATTCCGTTGCGGGCCCACAGCGCGGCTTGACGGACGAGGGTTCCCTGCTTTTGGGATTCGTCCCCTGAAAAAAGAGTCCGGTCGGTGATGGCGTAACGGAGCACGTCGATAAGTGTAGTGTGCGGCTGGGCAGCCCGGAGAGCGAGGGTTCGGTTTATTTGGCTTTTGATGGGAGGGGCGAGCCGCTGTGGTAGTTTTTAGGCAGCGAGGAAGTTCAGGGAAAGCCTGGAAGAGCCGGATAACTCTGAGCACGAGAGTCATTTGGAAACCGAATCGGGCCTTTGGGAGAAGCGTGTTGCCTCCGCAGAAGAAGGCCCTTCGCCAACAGAACTGAAGACGGCCGATGCCGCATAGAGTCAGAGGTTTATGAGCAGTGTGTACGATCTGATCGTTATCGGGTCCGGTCCGGCCGGGCAGCGCGCAGCGATTTATGCTGCCAAGTTGGGCAAGAAGGTCGCCCTGGTGGAGATGCGCGAGGTGGTCGGTGGCGTTTCGATCAACACGGGGACAATCCCGTCGAAGACGATGCGCGAAGCGGTCATGCATCTCTCTGGCTACAACTACAAGTCGATCTATGGGATGAACTACCGGGTGAAGGAGCGGATCACGATGGCGGATCTGGCCTTCCGGGTTCAGCACGTCATCAAGACCGAGATCGACGTGACCGAGGCGCAGCTCTCGCGGAACAACGTGGAGATGCTGCTAGGAGTGGCGAGCTTCGAAGACCCGACGCATCTGAAGGTGACGAACCTGCGGGGCTCCACGGTTTACGAGACAAAGAGCACCCTGATTGCGACGGGCACCAAACCGGCGAGTTCGCCGAAGGTTCCGATCAATGGCACGACGATCATCAACAGCGATCAGGTGCTGGACCTGGTGAATCTGCCGAAGACGATGATCGTGGTGGGCGGCGGCGTGATCGGCGTGGAGTACACCTGCATGTTCGCCGCGCTGGGAGTCCGGGTGACTCTGATCGAGCGGCGTCCGAGGCTGCTGGAGTTCGCCGATCAGGAGATCGTAGAGGCTCTGAGCTATCACCTGCGGGATGCGCGCGTGACGATGCGTCTGAACGAAGAGGTGGAGTCGGTGGAGGAGATGGCGGACGGAAGCGTGGTCGCCAATCTCGAGAGCAAGAAGAAGGTTCAGGGCGATGCGCTGCTGTACGCGGTAGGCCGACAGGGCAATGTGGACGAGCTGAACCTGCCTGCTGTGGGGGTCGAGGCGGATAAGCGCGGGCGCATCCCGGTGGACAAGGACTTCAGGACGAAGAACCCGAGTATCTTTGCGGTGGGCGACGTGATCGGATTTCCTTCGCTGGCCTCGGTGTCGATGGAGCAGGGAAGAATCGGCGCGGCGAGGGCGTTTGGAGATGAGTCGATCGTCTCGAACCCGAGCTTTTATCCGTACGGCATCTATACGATTCCGGAGATCAGCTTTATCGGCAAGACCGAGGAGCAGCTGACGGAGGAGGATGTTCCGTACGAGGTAGGAGTGGCCTACTACCGCGAGATAGCCCGCGGTCAGATACGCGGCGATACGACGGGAAGGTTGAAGCTGATCTTCCATCGGGAGAATCACTCCATCCTGGGTGTACACATTATCGGCGAGGGCGCCAGTGAGCTTCTGCACATCGGGCAGGCGGTGATGGCGCTGGGTGGAACCATCGAATATTTCGTGGATACAGTGTTCAACTACCCAACGCTCGCGGAATGTTATAAAGTGGCGGCTTTCAACGGATTGAATCGCGTAAGTAAATTCGACTGAAAAAAGACGATTCCGACGAGAGAGTTTCGCGCAAAAGACAGAGGAAACAATGGCGAAGTCAGTTGGTGTGACGTTATCGGAGCAGGTGTTTACCGGTCTGGTGGTGGACCATGCCCTGGTTGGTGAGTTGCGGCGATTTCCGACGGAAGACAGTGACTACGGGATGCTGGTGGAGATGCATACCGATGCACTGGTCGACACGATCTGCGGACAGGTAACCGCGGTCGCGAACGGCGACAGCAGGCTGGATGCGGTAGGGGTGGCGGTGCCGGGCCTGGTGAAGAACGGAGTGGTGGAAGAGGCTCCGAATCTTCCTCAGCTGAAGGGGGCGCGTCTTCGCGACCTGATCGTCGCCAAGCTGAAGGATCGCGGTCTTGAGGCTCCGGTGACGATTCTGAACGATGCTGACGGAGTGGCGGCAGGTCTGGCGGCGAGCCACGGCAAGCTGGACAGCATGATCCGGGTCTGGACGCTGGGACTCGGAATCGGATTCGGGCGGTATCCCTTTGCTCCGGGCGTGTGGGAGGGCGGTCACACGATCGTGACTCTCGACGACAAGGAGACCTTCTGCGGCTGTGGCGGCAGAGGACACCTCGAGGGTGTGATGGGCCATCGGGCGATGCGGCTGCGGTTTCTGGACATGGAACCGGAGGAGGTCTTCGAGGCCGCGAAGACGGGCGACGCGCGCTGCGTGGAGTTCAAGAAGCTTTATCACAAGGCGCTGGCGGCGGCGACGGCGAGCTCGATCCACATGGCAGGGCCGGGGAAGTTCTTCCTGACGGGGCCTTATGTCAGGTTTGTCGATCTGCCGATGCTGAAGGATTACATGCAGCAGATGGTGAAGATGAGCCCGCTGCAGAGCTACTCGCTGGAGATTGTGGAAGAGAAGCCTGAGACGAGGGTGATCGGATCGGCCGTAAGCGCGGAGCAGGCAGCCGGGGTATAGGCAGTCTGCCTGAGCGGTTCGACTGGTGTGTCAGTCGACTCGTCAGTGGCGATGATGACGCTGAGCGTGTGAAGCCGCAGGCTGGTCCTGGGCAGAGGCTACGTTCCAGGTCTGTGTGCCCTTCCAGGGACGGGTCGCGGTGAGATCTATGTGAAAGGCAGTTGCGTCCGGGCGGCTTGGTGGAAGGGCCTTGAGGAGGCCATCACCGATGGGCGGCAGTGCCTGAGCGAACGTCTCCAGACGATCCTGGGTTGCTGAGCCGGTGAGATGAAGGGTGTAGCCGGTTGAGTCGAAGTGGCCTTCGAGGGTGGCAGGATCATGACCTCCCAGGAAGAGTGGGGCCGGTGCGAGAACGAAGCCATGTGCGGGGGGCTTCGCCAAGGCTGTAGCGCGGCGACGGGGCGTGGCATCGCGACCGACTGAGTGGAGATGGATATCGCCGGAGAAGAGAGTGGCTGCGTCGCCGCCTGTTCCCGGAAGATTGAGTGAGGCGTCGCTCAGGGTGAGCTGGCCCTGCCAATGTCCTGTGTCCGTAGCGGTCTTCGTGGTCGGAGCAGCGCCTTCGTAGGAGAGGCTGCCGGTGAGGATTCCGGTGGCGGCCAGATCGGCTGGTACGTGGGGGCTGATGGCGCGCATCCAGGAGACGAGCCGCGAGGCGGGGATTCCAGAGGTGCCGAGCTGCAACGATGAGCTTTCGATGTGATGGACGTTGGGGATCGTTCCGGTGAGTGCGATGGTGGGGGTGTGGGGAGCGGTGGCGGGAGGCCAGCTGCAACGGAGGTCTTCGAAGGCATGGAAGATCCCGGTGGCGGTGGCGTAGCACTCGACTTCAGCCGAGAGAGGCTGTTCGGGAACGAAGTCGGCGGGCCGCGCACCGGCGAGTTGAAGATGAGCCGTGACGGCGCTTTCGCCGAAGGTGCCGCGGATGTTTGCAGAGAGGTTCATCTCGCCACGCCAGCCGGCGTCGTGGCCGAAGAGGACGTGAGTTGCCTCACCGAGCGGCGCGCTGCGCCACTGGCCCTGCATGTTGAATGGAACCTGACTGAGAGAGGGAGCTGCACCGAGAGTGGATTCGAGCTCGATGGTTCCGGTGTCCGAGACGTTGGCGTCGGTGCGTATGGGATGGGCGCGGAGACGGAGGCGCCACTGGTGGGGGTCGGGGAGCCAGAGGGCGAAGTCGGCGTCAGTCAGGGAAAAGGGTAACTTCTCCTGCTCCTGCTTGATGTTGAGGCGGGCTCCGGTGGCTTCGATGTAAGGGAAGCGGGGAGCGGGGCCTGCTTTACGCTGACCGGTGGGAGCGGTTTCGATGCGCGATGCCTGGAGGAGAATGCCCTCGATGTTCCATCTTCCGTTGGCGGCATGGACGAGGTTGACGCTGGGATCGGTGAAGCTGATGGAGGAGAACTCGATCTGGCGTCGCCAGAGGGAGGGAATACGAATCGTCGCGTGAACGGAGTTGGCGCGGATGATGGGCTCGGAGCCGAAGTCGGGATCTTCGCCGACGACGAGATTTTCGATGGTGAGGCCGGGCACCGGGAGCAGAGAGAGAGAGACGCGGTCGAGGTGAACCGGACGACCCAGACTGTTGCCGATGGAGGTGGCGACGCGCCGTTGATATCGGCCGATGTTTACCAGCGGAGGAACGAAGACGAGCAGAAGGATGGCGAGGACGCCGAGGTAGAGAAGGCGGAAACGCCGGAGGTGCGACCGACGGCCCTGAGATGTCTCCACTGCTCCGGTCTCTTCGGTCTGGGGAGCTGGGAAGTGAGGCGAGAGTGGAAGAGAGCTTTGCTCTGCCGTAGCGTCCGGCTGGGGAGGGGAGGGCTCGCTCTGTTGGGTTGGATCAATCTGACGCATGAAGTGGGGGGGGGCGGGACCCTCGTTAACGAACGAGATGGAGTGTGCGCTTCCAGCGCGTCTGATCGAAGATGTGGATCAGGATATGGCTCATGAAGGAGAGCCGTTCGCCGATGCTCTGTTTGTCGATCTGGTCGGCGGGAGTCTCGAAGGACCAGTAGACGAACATGGGACGGCCTACGATGTTTTCGCGTGGAACGAAGCCCCAGTAGCGTCCGTCGAGGGAGTCGGGACGGTTGTCGCCCATGGCGAAGATCTTGCCCGGGGGAACGACGAGGTCGCCATTCTGAATATGCGTGGGAAGCTCGTACTGCCAGGACGCTGTGACCTGGTACATGGTGTCCGGCGGGATGTTGGGAAAGTCGTCGCGGTAGGGATTGTATTCGTGCTGCGGGTTGCCGTCAGAGCTGGGCATCGCGGCGTAGGGTTCGTTCTGCGCGACGCCGTTGAGATAGACGACTCCGTTACGGAGATGGATGTGGTCGCCGGGGATTCCGATGGCGCGCTTGACGAGGAAGAGATCGGGCTCGCCGGGCTTGAGGAAGACGATGATGTCACCGCGGTGGATATCGCGGTAGAAGGTGAAGGGGGCCCACTTTGCAGGAGGCGCGAGCGTGATGCGGTCGACGAGGACGTGGTCGCCGATCAGCAGCGTCTTGACCATGGAGGCCGAGGGAATCTCGAAGTTCTGGAAGACAAAGGTCATCACGAAGAGACCGACGGCGAGCACGGTCGCAATCGAGGCCAGCGACTCGAGCGGGGTCTCGGTGTGCTCCGCCTTGGTTGCGGACTCTTCCTTCTCAACGGATTCCATTGTCTTCATCGACATGCTTTCTCCGGATGCCTCGTTCCAGTGTATCGCTAGATGGGGCCGAAATCCGGTGGGAAAAGGAGGGGATGGGTTATTGCACGATACGGAGGATTCTGTCCCACCGGGCGAAGCGGGAGGGCGGGGACGGCTCGGTGGTGTCGAGGGCGATTCCCGCCGTGCGTGGGGCCGCGTAGGAGGATCTGTCGCCCTGCAGCAGGGAGAAGTAGATGACGAGCGGACGGCCTACGATATTTTCGCGGGGGACGAAGCCCCAGTAGCGG